>Ga0213863_10000084_pt1 | contig 71590 bp, 71 predicted proteins | sample PICome_8_FD_160128 | JGI IMG/M metagenome (GOLD analysis project Ga0213863, IMG submission 160128) | Coastal seawater microbial communities near Pivers Island, North Carolina, United States - PICO497 | ecosystem: Environmental > Aquatic > Marine > Coastal | place: USA: North Carolina...
TGTATAATTCGTACCGTGTAGGTATTTATTCCCGGCAGTATGACCGGATATTGGGATAAATCTTGCAGGCTAGGCTGATGAATTTTTGCCAGTGGGTGGTCGGGTGCACAAATAAATTTAAGGGGGTCCGTCCATACCTGGTTTCTGGAGATATTGGGCTGTTCGTCAAGCGCTAAGGTGACCACTGCAACCTCTGAATATCCCTGCAGTACATTGTCATAGGCCTTTTCGGAATCCATAAATTCAATTTCTAACTGCACCAACGGGTGCTTGCGGGCAAAGGCTTTAAGAATAGGTGGTAGTCGATGGAGGCCTAGGTGGTGGCTAATGGCTAAATTAAGCTTACCGTTGGCATCACCAGATAAATCATTGATCGCCTGAACGGCCGCCGCATACTCTTGAAGAATATGCTGCGCTCGGGGCAAGAGTGCGGTTCCAGCCTCAGTCAGTGTGACTTGTCGGGCAATGCGGTCAAATAGTTTTTTTCCAGCCTGATGTTCTAAGGTGGCTATGCGCTTACTCACAGCTGATTGGGTTAAATGCAGTCGTTCTGCGGCTAGCGAGAAAGAGGCACATTCAGCAACAGTGACAAAGGCTTGCAGGCTTTGATTATCCATTTGGGTTACTCATCAAGTTATCTTTTTAAGTATTCTATATTGGAATTATAATCATGAAAAATATGAATTTATTTCATCATAGTTTATTAGTAAAATAAGCGCAATATTGAAATTTTAGGAGAACCCTATGTCGGGAAAAACCGTTTACGACAAATTGTGGGATAGTCATTTAGTTAAGAAAAATGAAGATGGCTCTGCACTTATTTATATTGATCGGCATATTTTGCATGAAGTGACCTCACCGCAGGCCTTTGAGGGATTGCGTATAGCCGGTCGGAAGCCCTGGCGCCTAGATACTAATGTGGCAACGCCTGATCATAATATTTCTACAGATCCTGCTGAGCGCGCGGCAGGGGTTGCGGGTATTCCTGACGCTACCTCACGTATTCAGGTGCAAACCTTGGATGATAACTGTGATCATTTTGGCATCAAAGAATTCAAGATGAACGAAATGGGACAGGGGATTGTGCATGTGATGGGCCCAGAGCTTGGCGCTACTATGCCGGGTTTCACTGTGGTCTGTGGTGATTCTCATACAGCAACTCACGGTGCTTTAGCTTGCTTAGCGCATGGTATAGGTACTTCAGAAGTTGAACATGTTTTGGCCTCACAATGTCTAGTAACCAAAAAGATGAAAAACATGCGGGTCACTGTGGATGGTGAACTCGGTGCAGGTGTAACACCTAAGGATGTGGTTTTGGCTATTATTGCTGAAATTGGCACAGCAGGTGGTAATGGTCATGCCATTGAGTTTGCAGGCTCAGTATTCAGAGAGATGTCTATCGAAGGACGAATGACGGTCTGTAATATGGCTATTGAAGCTGGTGCTCGTGTGGGTCTAGTGGCAGTGGATGAAAAGACAGTGGATTACTGCAAGGGTCGTCAGTTTGTGCCCAGCGGCGACATATTTGAACAGGCGGCGGAGTATTGGCGAACGTTGGTCAGTGATGCTGATGCGGTGTTTGATACTGAAGTCAGTATTGACGGCAATGCTATTGCGCCACAGGTATCCTGGGGAACATCCCCAGAAATGGTGGTACCAGTGACAGCTAATATTCCCAAAGTGGAAGATCAGACTGACGAGGTTAAGCAAAAGGGTGTAGAACGTGCTCTAGAATATATGGGTCTTGAGGGTGGTGCCCCTATTACCTCAGTCTATGTGGACAGAGTATTTATTGGTTCCTGCACCAATTCTCGCATTGAAGATATGCGTGCTGCGGCAAAGATTGTTGAAGGACACAGAGTCTCATCATCGGTTAAACAGGCCTTAGTGGTTCCCGGTTCGCAAATGGTCAAGGAACAGGCAGAAGCCGAGGGTTTGGATAAGATCTTTACTGCAGCAGGTCTTGATTGGCGAGAGCCTGGTTGTTCCATGTGTTTGGCTATGAATGCCGATAAATTAGGGGCTGGTGAACACTGTGCCTCTACCTCAAACCGCAATTTTGAGGGGCGACAGGGTAGTGGCGGTCGCACCCATTTAATGAGCCCAGAGATGGCTGCAGCTGCAGCTATTACCGGCCATATTGTGGACGTTAGAACTTTTTCGGGAGAGCAGTCATGAAGGCATTTACACAGCACAGCGGTATCGCTGGTCCAATGGATCGCGCTAATGTTGATACCGATATGATTATCCCCAAGCAATTTTTGAAATCCATCAAACGCAGTGGTTTTGGCCCTAATTTATTTGACGAGTTGCGTTATTTAGATGAGGGTCAGCCTGGGCAAGACTGCAGTCATCGCCCAATCAATAAAGATTTTCCTCTCAATAAGCCGCGCTATGAAGGCGCCTCTATTTTATTGGCAAGAAAAAACTTTGGTTGTGGTTCGAGCCGAGAGCATGCACCCTGGGCTCTAGAAGACTATGGCTTTAGAACCATTATTGCACCCAGTTATGCCGATATTTTTTATAACAACTGTTTTAAGAATGGTCTTTTGCCGGTGATTTTAACCGAGCAGCAGGTTGATATTTTGTTCAAAGAGATGAACGCCGCCGAGGGCTATCAATTAACCATTGATTTAGTCGCTCAAAAGGTTATTCGTCCCAATGGCGAAAGTTTTGATTTTGAAATTGATGCATTTCGTAAAGACTGCTTAGTTCAGGGTTTGGATGAAATAGGCCTTACTATGCAATCAGCAGATGCAATTAAAGAGTATGAAAAAACTAGGCAAGCAACTCAGCCCTGGGTATTTGGAGCAATTAAATAATGAGTAAAAAAGTACTAATTTTGCCGGGTGACAACATAGGCCCGGAAATTGTCGCCGAGGCGGTTAAAGTATTACAGCGTGTGGATGAAAAGTTCAGCTTGGGTGTTGAGTTGGATTACGCCCACCTAGGTGGTGCTGGGTTGGATACCCTGGGATCACCCTGTCCGCAGGAAACCTTGGATAAGGCACGTCAATCTGATGCGATTTTGTTAGGTGCTGTGGGTGGACCTCAGTGGGACGATGTCGAGCGTCATTTGCGCCCGGAAAAAGGCCTGTTAACTATTCGTTCAGAGCTAGACTTATTTGGTAATTTGCGGCCAGCGATTATGTATCCGCAGTTAGCTCATGCCTCATCGTTAAAGCCAGAATTTGTTTCTGGTTTAGATATCTTGATCGTTCGTGAATTAGTGGGTGGTATTTATTTTGGTGAGCCAAGAGGTATACGAACCCTTGAAGATGGTCAGCGCGAGGGCTATAACACTTATAAATATAACGAATCAGAAATACGTCGTATTGGTAAAATGGCTTTTGAGGCGGCCATGGTTCGCGATAAGCGTCTATGCTCAGTGGATAAGTCCAATGTCTTGGAAGCTACTGTCCTTTGGCGTGAAGTCATTAGCGACATGGCGGCTGATTATCCCGAAGTTGAATTAAGTCATATGTATGTCGACAATGCGGCTATGCAGCTTGTAATGAACCCTAAGCAGTTTGATGTGGTGGTTACTGGCAATATGTTTGGCGATATTTTATCGGATACAGCGGCGATGTTAACCGGTTCTATTGGTATGTTGCCCTCGGCATCATTGGACAAGAATAGTGGCGGTATGTACGAGCCCTGTCATGGTTCAGCACCGGATATTGCAGGTCAGTCTATAGCGAATCCGTTGGCGACTATTTTGTCAGTGGCAATGATGCTTAGATATTCTCTAGGTGCTCCAGAAGCGGCTATTGCCATTGAGCAGGCAGTGAGTTCGGTATTGGATAGCGGGTTGCGAACCGCGGACATTCAAACTGAAGGCTGTAAGCTGGTGGGCACAGTTGAAATGGGTGATGCAGTAGTTGCTGCACTGTAAATAATTTTTGAAACAAAGATCGAAAAGGTTTATTCAATGAAAAAAACAGGTTTTATAGGTTGGCGAGGCATGGTGGGCTCAGTGTTAATGGAGCGTATGCGTGAAGAATCGGATTTTAAAGATATAGAGCCCATATTCTTTACCACCTCACAGGCAGGTCAAAAAGGCCCTGATGTGGGTGTTGAAACGCCCCTGCTGCAAAGTGCTTTTGATATTGATGCGTTAGCGAAGATGGATATTATCGTCACCTGCCAGGGCGGCGATTTTACCAAAAAAGTCTATCCAGAGTTACGTAAAAGTGGTTGGCAGGGGTATTGGATTGATGCTGCCTCAGCCCTGCGTATGGAAGAGAATTCTATTATTGTTCTCGATCCGGTTAACTCAAAGGTGATTGAGGATGGCTTGGCTAACGGTGTAAAAGATTATATTGGCGGTAACTGTACTGTCAGCCTAATGCTCATGGCTCTGGGTGGGTTATTTAATGCCAACTTAGTGGAATGGGCCAGCTCAATGACCTATCAAGCGGCTTCGGGCGCTGGTGCGCAAAATATGCGTGAGCTAATAACGCAGATGGGTGTTATCAAACAAACTGTAGCAGACAGTTTGGCTAATCCTGCGTCAGCTATTCTTGATATTGATCGACAGGTAACCGATACCCTTCGTTCTGATAGCTTTCCTGTAGATAATTGGGGTTACCCACTAGCGGGAAGCTTACTGCCCTACATTGATTCGCAGCTTGAAAATGGCCAGAGTAGAGAAGAGTGGAAGAATCAGGCTGAAACTAACAAAATTCTTGGTTTAGAGGGTAATCCTATTCCCTTAGACGGCCTCTGCGTGAGAATTGGTGCTATGCGCTGTCACAGTCAGGCGCTGACGATTAAATTGACTCAGGATGTTCCTATGGACGAAATCGAGTCAATGCTAGCAGAAGCCAATCAGTGGGCGAAATTTGTGCCCAATACTAAAGAGGCATCCGTTGAGCACCTAACCCCAGCCGTAGTTACCGGTGGCCTTCATGTGCCAGTGGGACGCGTGCGCAAGATGAATATGGGTGATCAATACCTTTCGGCATTTACCGTAGGTGATCAGTTATTATGGGGTGCTGCTGAGCCATTGCGCCGTATGCTGAGAATTTTGGTTGAGCGGTAATTAATCGAACTCACAATGAGAAAAACAATGAGACAGATAAGTGCATTTAGATCAGGTTGGACAGGCGCTTTTTTGCTTAGCAAGTCGATTGCATTTGCCGTTATTTTGTCTCTGGGTTGTTCGGTGGTCGCGAATGAGAGCGATGGCGACCCCCAAGAAATACAGGTTAACGCTATTCAGCCAAGCCATACCGTGGTGATAGGTGACACATTATGGAATGTTGCTCTGCGATTGCGCCCTCAGGGTATGACTATGGCACAGGCTATGGATGCTGTTTATGAGCACAACCCTGAAGCCTTTTTAGAAGCTGATAGTACCAAGCTCATTGAGGGCTCAGTGGTCACATTCCCTAACGCTCTTGCCGAGATTAAAGCACAAGAAATTGTGGTCTCTGCAGAAAACTCCAGTCTTAGTATTCCTCTGCTTGAACCGATTGCAGTGCCGTCGCTGGAATCAACAGAACTGATAGCTGAAGAGCCAGTGCAAAAACAGGATACAGCTATTGATGATCTGCCGGAGGAAAAAGCCCTGCCTGAGGCTGAAGTTGAGGCCGATGTTGATGTTGTGGTTGATGTTGTGGCTGATGTTGTGGCTGAAGTGGCGGTTGAAGTGGCGGTTGAAGTGGTGGTTGAAGTGGATGAAAAGATTCAAGAAAGCCTATTAGTGGTTGAGCCAGAGATAGCATCACAGCTACCTAATACCAAGCTAGAAGAGCTGCCCGTTGATGATGTGGTAGCGGATGCCCCGATGTTATTAATCGAGAGCGCTGTCGAAGATAAGTCGTCAGAAGCGGTGGTCGAGCCGCCATCAACTCAGTCGACCCAAGTTAAGCACACTGAGATTAATCAGCCTGTTCAGGTTGAGCTGGTTAATCAGCTCGAGCAGTTTTTGGCGCAGTTAAAATCACAGGATACAAACCAAACTATTACCAAGCTAAAGCAGCTACCAATTGATCTATGGTTTTTTATAGCGGCTATTTTGATAGCAATTATTATCAATCGTAGTAAACGTAGGCCTGGTGAAGATTCGTCCTCTCAGTCCTCGGAGGATTCACTAGCCGAATCAGTGCTTGATGGGCCCTTTGCCGAGGGTGATGCTCAGGATGATGTTTTCACTGCCTCTGAAGAGCAGCCCGCAAAGGCAAAAGTTAAAGATGAGCCACCGCCTTCACAGGAAGAGCAGGAGCCTGCCGAAATAGCCATGAATTTGCCCGGGCTCGATGAATTAAAGGCGCAGTTAAGCGAAGACAGTGACCCGGCTAAGCCATTAGCAAAAGACTTTGAGCCGGTTTCTTTTGAAGAAGACACTCTGGAAATTGACCCGCTACAAATCAAGCTTGATATGGCCTCACTGTGCATAGAGATGGGTGACATTGAAAGTGCTCAATCTATCCTTGAAGAAATTATTAGTGAAGCGGATAAACAGGGTAAGGCAAAAGCCCGTGAAATACTCGATAGTATTGAAACCTAGTTAATGGAAAAGCCTGTGACTGATTGGATTTATACAGAGGGTTGCAAAATGCCGGAGGGTCAACAGTTGCCCTCGGGTGTCTCTAGGTATGCGGCTATTGTTCAATATCAGGGTGCAGATTTCTGTGGGTTTCAGCGTCAAAAACATAGCCCTTCTGTGCAACAAGAAATCGAAACAGCACTGAGTTATGTGGCCAATTGTCCCGTAGTTATTCACTGTGCAGGCCGCACCGATAGCGCCGTTCATGCCAGTCATCAGGTAATACATTTTGATACTGCAGCTGAGCGTAGTGGTTACAGCTGGGTGCAGGGTGCTAATAGCCAGTTACCCAATAGTATCGCGTTAATTTGGGCCGATAAAATAACCCAAGATTTCCACTCCCGCTTTAGTGCAGGAGCCAGAACCTATCGTTACGTCATTGATAACAGCCCAACCAGGCCGGCGATTATCTCCGGTGCTGTCACCTGGGTTAAAAAGCCGCTAGATATTTCACTCATGCAAGAAAGCTGTCAGTATTTGCTGGGTGAACAAGATTTTTCGGCTTTTCGTGGATCAGGCTGTCAGTCAAATTCTCCCTATCGCAATGTTCATCAGGCGAAGGTTTTTCGCCGTGGTGATTTGGTGATATTTGAAATTACTGCCAACGCTTTTTTATTGCATATGGTGCGAAATATAGTAGGCTCTCTTTTAGAAGTGGGCATGGCTCGCCAGCAACCCCAGTGGATTCAAGCCTTATTGGCGCAGGCTGATCGATGTAAAAGTGCCGCAACGGCTGCCCCCGATGGGCTCTATCTAGTAGCGGTAGATTATCCGGCTAAATTTGGGTTGCCCATGCTCGCTAAGGGTCCAGTTTTTTTACCTGCAACATTGAAAAATACAGAAGAGTAAGCGATGACAGTTCGTGTAAAAATTTGCGGTATTACCAGTTCTGAACAGGCACAGATGGCCCAGCAACAGGGTGCTGACGCCCTAGGTCTAGTGATCTATGAGAAAAGCCCGCGCTACGTCAATCTTGAACAGGCGACAAAAATACGCGCCTCGATAACGAGCGACTGCCTAGCTATTGTGCTTCTGGTTAATCCCAGTGAATCATTAGTAAAACAGGTGATTGAGCAGGTTAAACCTGATTTTATTCAGTTCCATGGCGATGAGACCCCAGAGTTTTGTCATCAGTTTGATTTCCCATTTATCCGAGCTGTGCGCATGCGCGAGGGTTTAGATATTAATGCCGAAGTTGCAGCCTATAGCGCCGAGGGTGGGTTTTTGTTTGATGCTTGGAGTGATGACCTCTATGGCGGCACAGGCCATAGTTTTGACTGGAGTCGTTTGCCGACCATTACCGATTATCAATTAATTCTTGCCGGTGGCTTAACTGCAGAGAATGTTAACCAAGCCGTGGCAATGACCAAACCCTATATGGTGGATGTTAGTGGTGGTGTTGAGTCTAGCCCTGGGGTTAAAGACCCGCAAAAGGTTAAAGCATTCATTAATGAAGCAAAAAAATAAGCTAAATATTAAAAAGTGTAATTTTTACTCGCCTTTGGCTTATCGATAAGGCTTTTCTCGTGGTAGAATAGGCAAAATTTCTGATAATTGATTAGCAATTATTGGCTAACTGTTTAAAAGGTAAATTGATGGATTGGCTTAAACGCATTCGACCCTCGGGTCCTGCATCATCAAACAACAATAAATCGAGCGCTGTTCCTGAGGGCTTGTGGAAAAAGTGCCCCAAATGTGCGGCGCCCCTTTACCGTCCAGAGCTTGAACGCAACCAAGATGTTTGTCCCAAATGTGACCACCATATGCGTATTGGTGCCCGTCGTCGTCTGGACCTGTTTCTCGATGAGCAGGGTAGACAAGAAATTGGTGCTGACATTGTTGCAATCGATCGGCTGCGTTTTAAAGACGTTAAAAAATACAAAGATCGATTAACCGATGCACAGAAGAAGACCGGTGAAAAAGACGCCCTAGTGGCCATGTCTGGTTCGCTTCATTCAATGCCTATCGTTTCCTGTGCCTTTGAATTTGCCTTTCATGGTGGCTCTATGGGTTACGCTGTGGGTGAAAAATTTACCCAGGCTGCGACGCTAGCGCTAGAGCAAAAAATTCCGTTTGTATGCTTTGCTGCAACCGGGGGTGCACGTATGCAAGAAGCGCTTATCTCGTTGATGCAAATGGCTAAAACCAGTGCAGTTTTAGAGCGTTTAAAAATTGCCGGTGTGCCCTATATCTCTGTGATGACAGACCCCGTTTATGGTGGTGTGTCTGCAAGTTTGGCTATGCTGGGCGATCTCAATGTCGCAGAGCCCGGTGCGCGAGCAGGTTTTGCGGGTCCTAATATTATCGAGCAGACTATTCGCCAAAAACTACCCAAAGGTTTCCAGAGAAGTGAATTCCTTTTGGAAAAAGGCCATATTGATATGATTATCAGTCGCCATGAAATGCGTGATCGTCTGGGCAGTATTCTATCCAAGCTAACAGGTCAGCCAGAACCCGCTAATGACTAACCGCTCCTTAGCGGAATGGTTAAGCCTGCTGGAAAGCAGGCACCCCAGTGAAATTGAGCTGGGTTTGGAGCGGGTCGATACAGTTTGGAAAAGGTTTCAGTTCACTGATTCTTCAACGCCTTTTACAAGTCAGGTAATTACTGTGGCGGGCACTAATGGCAAAGGTTCTTGTATTGCCAGTATGCAAGCCGTTCTCTTAGCCCATGGTTATTCGGTGGGCAGTTTTACCTCTCCTCATTTTTTAGTCTATAACGAACGAATCTGCCTTGACGGCCAGCCCGTTGATGACGCCTGTATTGTTGCTGCATTCGAGCTTATTGAGTCCTTAAGAGACGATGTTTCACTGACTTATTTCGAATTTAATACCCTAGCGGCGCTAATTATTTTTACCCAGAAATCACCGCAAATTGCCCTCCTAGAAGTGGGCTTGGGCGGGCGCTTGGATGCGGCTAATATTATCGACGCTGATGTAGCCGTATTAACCAGTGTGGACCTCGACCACCAGCAGTGGCTGGGCAACACAAGAGCTAAAATTGCTAGGGAAAAGCTAGGTATTGCTCGCCCTGGAAAGCCGTTAATTATTGGTGAATTTAATTACCCTGATAATTTTGCACAACTCGTTGCAAGCACCAAAGCAGATGCTTTATGGATTGGCCAAGATTTCGATTATAGATCGCAAAATCAGCAATTTTCTGTGAATCTTTGCGCGGCAGAGAATCAGCCAGTATCGGTGGATATGCTCGCCAATCAAGGTCTCCTGGCGATTAATAAAACCATCGCCCTGCAGGCGCTTACCAGTCTGGGTTGCTCGTTAGACAGTGAAACCTGTCAGAGTGCATTGCAAAATATCCCCATTGTAGGGCGGCAACAGCAGATGGAATACCAGTCAATTCCAATGATTTTGGATGTAGCGCATAATCCTGCAGCGGCCTTAAAACTTGCGGAAAGTATAAAGGATAGACCGGGAAAAACCATTGCTGTCGCTTCTGTTTTAGACGATAAAGACTGGCAGTCAATGGTTGCAAATTTACATTCACAGATCGATTATTGGTTTATTGCTGAATTAGCAGGTATTTCTCGTGCTGCAAAAGGACAATCCTTGTTAAAACTGTTATACAATGCCGGTGGTCAGGGCATGCTTTGTGAATCCGTTGATTCGGCGTTTAGGTCGGCAGTTTCAAAAGCCGATGAAACTGACACTATCTTAGTGTTTGGTTCCTTTCATACGGTAGCAAAAGTATTAGAATTTATTTCAATGGAGGTTGAAAGTGAGTGATGGGCTAAAGCAGCGAATTGTCGGCGCAATTGTGCTCGGTGCAATAGGCGTTATCTTGCTGCCATTGTTACTCGACTTCACTGACCCCCATAAAATTGATCGCAGTAGTTTAATCCCTCCTGCGCCATCCATTGATGCCGTTAAAATTGTCACGGCCAAGCGTCCTGCTGAGATAAAAGATAGCTCAGAGGTCCATAAAGTCTTTGATGTAAGTCGGTTACAGCCGGTGAAAGAAACAGATACCCAGTATCATGGTTTGGATAAGTCCGGGTTTCCTCAGCGCTGGTATCTTCAGGTGGGTAGCTATGAAGACCAAGGCTCAGCTAAACAACTCAAGCAAACATTACTTGCCAAACAATACAAAACTTTTTTAAAAACGGTGAAGATCCAAAAGAGTGTTTTTCATCGTGTGTATATTGGACCTAAAATTGATCGACAAAGCGCTGTTTCCGATAAAGTTGAGATCGATAAATTATTGGCAACAGACTCGATTGTTTTAAAATACATGTCCCAATAGGTAGTTGGTTATGGATATTGCAGTTGCAGACACAGGTATTGCAGTGATTGTTGCCATTTCTGGTCTCATAAGCCTGGTACGCGGGTTTGTTAAAGAAGCCATGTCGCTAGTCATATGGGTAGCCGCATTCGTGGTAGCAATGACCTTTAGCGAAGCGGCCTCTGCCCTGTTAGTTAACCTGATTGAATTAGCCTCATTAAGACAGTTGGCTGCCTGGGGTGGACTGTTTGTTGCAACCCTATTGTTAGGCGCTGTACTGAATTTTTTACTTGGAAAACTGGTGTCTTCTACCGGACTCGGCGGAACCGATAGAACCCTAGGCTTAGTATTTGGTGTATTTAGAGGACTAATTGTTGTTTTAGCGCTAGTCATTGCATTACCAAAAGCTATTCCAGTGGAGCAGGATCCCTGGTGGCAAGAATCTTCGCTTATACCAGTATTTCAAAGTTTTGAAGGCTGGGGTAGAGAAGCGGCAAATGATATTAAAAATTTACTAACTGGTTGGATGTAAATCATGTGTGGTGTTGTAGGAATAGCAGGATCTTCAGACGTAAACTTAGAGCTTTATGATGCACTAACCATATTGCAGCATAGAGGACAGGATGCGGCTGGCATGGTCACTGACAGCAATGGTGAATTGCACCAATGCAAAGGTGAAGGGCTTGTGCGAGACGTTTTTCGTCGCAGTCATATGCTGCGTCTTGAAGGGCGTTTTGGCGTGGGACATTGCCGATATCCCACGGCAGGCAGTTCTGGCCCAGCAATGGCTCAGCCGCTATATGTGAACTCCCCCTATGGAATTTGCATTGCGCACAATGGCAACCTGACTAATGCCGATGAGTTGCGAGAGCACATTTTCCGCACCGATCTTCGGCATCTGAATACAGATTCTGATTCTGAAGTATTGCTAAATGTTTTTGCTCACGAATTACAGGTAAGAGGTAAATTAGAACCCACTAGCGAAGATATTTTTGCCTCAGTTTCCGGGGTTCACAAACGCTGTCGTGGCGCCTATGGCGTGGTAGGTCTTATTGCCAATTATGGTATGTTTGCATTTCGTGATCCGAACGGTATACGTCCGCTATGCTTTGGTGTTCGTCACACTGATCAGGGCGAAGAATATGCCGTGGTCTCTGAATCTGTGGTTCTTGATAGTCTTGGCTTTGATTTGATCCGCGACCTTGAGCCCGGCGAAGCATTATTTGTCGACATCAAAGGCAACTTACATCTAAAACAATGTGCAGAAAATCCACAGTTATCGCCCTGTATATTTGAGCATGTTTATTTCGCTAGACCAGACTCAATTATGGATAATATTTCAGTCTACAAGTGTCGACTGCGAATGGGTGAAAAGCTAGCAGACAAGATACTGCGAGAAAAGCCCGATCATGATATTGATGTGGTGATCCCGATACCGGATACCAGTCGCGTTTCCTCTCAGGCACTTGCCGAACGTTTGGGTGTTAAGATTCGCGAAGGCTTTATGAAAAACCGTTATATTGGTCGAACCTTTATTATGCCCGGCCAGAAAGAACGCAAGAAGTCTGTGCGTCAAAAACTCAATGCCGTAAAACTTGAGTTTGCGGGTAAAAATGTTCTCTTAGTGGATGACTCAATTGTGCGAGGCACGACCTCTAAAGAAATTATCCAAATGGCCAGAGAAGCTGGCGCTAAAAAAGTATTTATGGTTTCCGCTGCTCCCGGTGTTCGTTATCCTAATGTATATGGTATCGATATGCCCACCACTGATGAATTGATTGCCCATGGTCGAACAGACGATGAGGTAGGCGATATCATTGGTGCTGACTGGATTATTTATCAAGACCTTGATGATCTTATTGCCTCAGGAACTGAGGGTAATCCTGAGGTTAAGCGTTTTGATTGTTCAGTATTTGATGGCGACTATGTTACCGGTGATGTGGATGAGTCCTATTTGAATCATATTCATGCTATGCGCAATGATGATGCTAAGCATAAAAATAAAGTTAAAAAAGACAACAAAAAACAATCAGTTATTGGCATACATAATAATAGTGTCAGTTGATTTTTATAATTAGGTACAATGGCTAAATGAAAAATAAAGATAAGCTATTTCATCAGGATACTAACGCCATACGGGGTGGGTACGAGCCTACCCATGAAAATGAGCACTCAGAGGCTCTTTTTCTGACATCGAGTTATGTATTTGAAAGTGCTGAGGTGGCAGCTAAAAGTTTTAGCAATGAAATAGAAGGAAATGTCTATTCGCGCTACACCAATCCCACGGTAAGAAGCTTTGAGCAACGTCTTGCACTGATGGAGGAAGCAGAGCAGGCGGTGGCTACCTCATCGGGTATGGCGGCTAGCTTGGCGGTTATCATGGCATTGCTTGAAACAGGCGATCATATTATTTGTTCACGGGATGTGTTTGGCAGCACGCGCATTTTGATGGATAAATACATCACCAAATTTGGCGTTGAAGTCACCTATGTGCCGCTCACGGATCTTACCGCATGGCAGTCCGCGGTTCAGCCTAATACTAAGATGTTCTTCTGTGAAACACCGTCTAACCCACTGTCTGAAATTGCAGATCTTGAGGCCTTAAGCCAACTATCCAAGCAGGCTCAGGCGCTGTTGGTAGTGGATAACTGTTTTTGCACTCCGGTATTACAAAAGCCGCTTCAATGGGGTGCCGATATTGTGGTTCACTCAGCGACCAAATACATTGATGGGCAGGGCAGGGCGCTAGGTGGAGCTGTTCTTGGTAGTGCGCAACTAATGGATCAGGTACAGGGTTTCTTGCGAGCTGCCGGTCCTACTATGAGCCCGTTTAATGCCTGGATATTCCTCAAAGGGCTAGAAACCCTCAGTCTCAGAATGAAGGCGCATTCGGCCAGTGCCAATGCCTTGGCTGTATGGCTGTCACAGCACCCAAAAGTTAGTAAGGTGTTTTTTGCCGGATTACCTGATCATCCGGGCCATAGTTTGGCAAAAAAACAACAAACGGATTTTGGTGCAGTGGTTTCCTTCGTGGTTGAAGGAGGGCGTGATGCCGCATGGAAGGTCATTGATGCTACCCAGATGCTTTCTCTGACGGCAAATTTGGGCGATGCTAAAACCACGATTGTGCATCCTGCAACCACTACCCATGGACGGCTCAGTGATGAATCACTTGCTGATGCAGGAATCGAACAGGGTTTAATTCGAATTGCTGTTGGCCTAGAAGATTTGGGTGATATTCAAGATGATCTCGAGCTGGGTCTCAGTCAGCTGTAAACATGATCTGTATGCATTGCTCAGCAGTAGACAGAACTCATGTTTTCTGAGAAATGACCGATGTTTCAAACCAACTCTTATAAAAACGCCCTGATCTCAGCCGAGGATGCCTTACCTGGTCGAGATCAGGCGATTCCAATTGTTCATAACCATTATGTCACTGGGCGGTCTATTCAGTCGCCATTTGCAGATAATTTACAGCAGGCGGTATTTGCAATGGGCTGTTTTTGGGGCGCTGAGCGCCGCTTTTGGCAACAGCAGGGGGTGGTTTCAAGTGCCGTTGGCTATGCTGGTGGTTTTACCCCAAACCCCACCTATGACGAAGTCTGTTCTGGTCTTACAGGGCATACCGAAGTGGTATTGGTGGTTTATGATCCCAAGGTAATTAGTTTCCAAGCATTATTGAAAGTCTTTTGGGAATCTCATGACCCCACTCAGGGGATGCGTCAGGGCAATGATAGAGGAACCCATTACAGGTCGGCCATTTACTGCACTGATCAAAATCAGTTAGATCAGGCTCTGGCATCCGCCGAATCGGTGCAAAACCTGCTTCAGGAGAGAGGCTATGGTGAAATTACCAGTGAAATTTGTCAGGCGCCAAGCTTTTACTATGCAGAGGACTACCATCAACAGTATCTCGCCAAAAACCCCAATGGTTACTGCGGCCTAAGGGGCACAGGTATTTGTCTTACCTAGGCTAGGCCATTTTAGTTTAGCTTGGGTTAGTGGCAGGAATGGCACTGAGTAAACTGCGGGTATAGTCCATTTTAGGATTCGCCCAAAGGGTTTCAGTTGCAGCCTCTTCAACTAACTTGCCATGATGCATAACTGCCACTCGGTCGCAAATTTTACGAACCACAGACAGGTCATGGGAAATAAACAGCATGGTTAAATCGCGCTGTTTAACCAGCTCTAAAATAAGATCTAAAATTTGTGCCTGAATAGTCACATCCAGTGCTGAAACCGGCTCGTCGGCAATAATAAATTCTGGTTCGGTCGCAATGGCGCGTCCAATGGCAATTCGTTGTCGCTGACCACCAGAAAACTCATGAGGGTACTTGAGAACACTGGATCGAGCCAAGCCCACATCATCCATTAATTGTTCAACCTGCTTGGCCACTGATTTTTTATTGGCCAAACCATGGTAAAGCAGAGGTTCAGCAAGGGTTTGGTAAACCGTCATGCGCGGATTTAGCGAGGCGTAGGGATCCTGAAAGATCATCTGTAATTTTCGGCGCCATGGAATCAGCTGACTAGGTTGCAGTGCTGACAGGTCAGTGCCAGCAAAGCTCACAGTGCCCGCAATCAGTGGTGCTAGCTGTAATATAGAGCGCCCAAGGGTTGACTTACCTGACCCCGATTCACCAACAAGACCTAAAATTTCACCTTTTTGTAGGCTAAGGGAAACATCATCTACCGCCTTCACAACCTTTTCTGAGGAACTAGAAAAGTCAGTAAAATAGGTTTTAACCTGCTCGACCTTCAACAGCGGCGAGCCATCTTGAGCCAAGCTTTTTGTAGTTTTTGCCCCTGTGGGAATGGCTGATAAAAGTGCCTGTGTGTAGCGGTTACTGCTGTTTTGGAACACCTCGTTGGTGTAGTTTTGCTCCTCGGTTTTGCCACCACACATGACTAATACTTTATCCGCAATATCAGCCACCACAGCTAAGTCATGACTAATGAAAATAACCGCAACATCACGATTTTTTTGTAGGGTTTTAATAAGTTTAAGAATCTGCGCCTGAATGGTGACATCCAAGGCAGTTGTAGGCTCGTCACAGATTAATAGCCGAGGCTTGTTGATTAGCGCCATAGCGATCATAACCCGTTGGCGCATACCACCAGAAAACTCATGAGGGTAGCTATCAAAGCGCGCCTCAGGGTTAATAATACCCACCTCGTCGAGGAGGGCGATAGCCTCTTGTTTGGCCGCTTTGCGACTGACTCGCTGTGAGCTATCGCTATGATAGATAAGTGGCTCAATGAGTTGCTCACCAACCGTTAAAAACGGATTTAGAGAGGTCATTGGGTCTTGGAATATCATGGCAATATCATTGCCTCTAAACTGCTGCATTTGCTGTGTGCTGCACTGATACAAATCAACGCCATCAAAATTTGCGCTACCGCTTTCAATGACTGCAGGTGGTTTAGGCAGCAAATCTAATAGGCTGTAACAGGTCACCGATTTACCCGAGCCTGATTCACCCACAATGGCTAAGGTTTCACCGCACTCTACTGAAAAACTCACATTGTCCACGGCCTTAGTCTCACCATGTCTAGTGTGAAACGAAATTGATAAATTCTTAACCTCTAAAAGTGCCATAGACTGTGCCTTAATCCTTTGATGCTCTGGGGTCTAGCGCGTCTCGCAAGCCATCGCCAAGAAAGTTAAGCGCAAACAATGTTAGTGACAGGGTAATGCCGGGAAAGATCAGCAACCAAGGATATTCTTCCATGGTTTCAACACCATAATTAATCAACAGTCCCCATGAGCTTTGCGGCGGCTGAATGCCCAGCCCTAAAAAGCTTAAAAAAGCCTCCAGTAACATCACGCTGGGAATAGTTAATGTGGTGTAAACAATCACCGGACCCAAGGTGTTGGGGATAATATGGCGGCGAATAATTGCCCATTTAGAAAGCCCCATAGAGTAGGCCGCTTCAACAAATTCCTGTTTGCGTAATGTCATTACTTGACCGCGAACAATACGTGCCATGGTCAGCCATTCCACTGCACCTATAGCGACAAATAACAGTAAAATATTGCGCCCAAAGACCACCATTAACAATACAATAAAAATCATAAAGGGTAGGGCATACATGATATCCACAATGCGCATCATGACGGCATCTAAACGCCCACCAACAAAGCCCGCTACAGCACCCCAAAGAATACCAATAACCAAGGCGACGGCTGTGGCAATAAAGCCTACCATTAAGGACACACGACCACCGTACATGATGCGAGTTAGCATATCGCGCCCAAAGATATCAGTACCCAGCCAATGGGCCGCAGAAGGGGCGGTAGCGCCTAACATTAGATTCTGTTCTTCGTAGCTGTAGGGTGCAATCCATGGGGTCAACAGCGAGACAACAATCAAAAACAAAAGAATGACCAAGCCTGCCAGAGCGAGCCGGTTCTTGCCCAGTTTAATCCAGGCATCAAGCCACAGTGAGCTGCCCTGTTGCGTGGGTTGAGAAGGATCTATCATGACTGTCCTCCTCGTGCCTGTTGACGAAGTTTAGGGTTGAGCCATAGGGCAATCATGTCTGAAATTAAGTTAAAGACAATAATAAGCCCAGCGAAAAATATGGTCATTCCCAGAATCATGGTGTAATCGCGATTAAATGCAGAGGTCACATAAAAGCGCCCTAGGCCTGGAATTTGAAAAATGGTTTCAACCACAAAAGAGCCGCCTAATAAACCGGCAAAGGCAGGCCCCAAGAAGGCAATTACTGGGATTAGACCGCCGCGCAGTGCGTGCTTACAGATAATCAGTCTTTCAGATAAGCCCTTGGCTCTGGCCGTGCGAATATAATCCTGAGATAAGACTTCCAGCATGCCGCCCCGTGACAGGCGAGCTATATAGGCGGCATAGCCCGTGCCCAATGTAATTGCAGGGAGTATTTTGTCGCCGGGAATATCGCCCCAACCAGAAATAGGTAGCCACTCGAGATGAATGCCAAACACAAGAATCAATATTGGACCCAATAAAAAGGATGGCATACAAATACCCAACATAGCCGCCGACATTGGCAGGTAGTCTTGCATGGTGTTGGGTCTTATGGCGGCAAATACTCCGGCGCTAATACCTATAATCAGTGCCACTAGCATGGCATAGAGTGCTAGCTCAGCAGTAACGGGCAAGCCTGCGGCAATTAGCTCGTTCACAGTACGTCCGGAATATTTAAATGAGGGCCCAAAATCACCCTGAATCACATCACCTAAATAACTGATGTATTGCTGCCAAGGGGGCTGGTCTAGGTTGTATTGAGCCTCAAGTGCTCGCGCAACCTCAGGCGGCACTGCCTTCTCTGCTGAAAAGGGCCCTCCAGGCGCGCTGTGAATCAACATAAAGGTCACAGAAATCACTACCAGTAGTACCGGAATAGCTTGGAGTAATCGGCTGAGAATAAAGCGTAGCATTAGTCTATGGCCTCAGTCTTTTCTGATTCAAGGTACATTTCTCGGTAATTGGCTTGGTTGAGTATGTTGCGACCAAAATTCTTTACCGTAGGGTGAACTAGATTGTTAGAGGTGTAAATATAAATGGGAATAACCGGCATCTCGTCCAATAAAATAGTCTCAGCCTGTTGAAATAGCTCTAATCGTTGCTGATGGGTTTTTGCTTTGGGCACCTGCTGCAGAATAATTTGATCATATTCAGGGTTGCACCAATGAGTGCGATTATTACCACCGTTGCATAAAAACATATCGAGGAAGTTATTAGGGTCCACATAGTCGCCAATCCAACCTGCTCGGGCAATTTCATAATGATGATTGCTGACGGTGTCCAGATAGACTTTCCACTCTTGATTGAGCAATACCACATCGATATTTAGGTGCTTTTTCCACATCTGTTGCAGGGCAACAGCAATTTTTCGATGCCCCTCACTGGTATTGTATAAAATCTCTGTGGTAGGAAACCCCTCACCATTAGGGTAGCCTGCCTCAGCTAGTAATTTTTTAGCAGCCTCTGGATCAAAGGCTAGGTCGCTTTCTGGATAATAACCCATAGTGCCTGGAGGTGTAATAGCATAGGCAGGTATCTGCCCGCCCTTGGTGATCTGACTCACTAGTTGATCGCGATTAATGGTCATGCCCAGTGCCCGTCGAACACGTTTATCGCTTAATTGGGGTTTATCCACATTAAGTCGGTAAAAATAGACCCCTAGATAGGGCTGTATGCGCAAAGAGGGATCATCTGATTGGCTGTAGGCCTGAATTTTATCAGAGGGTATGCCGCTGTAATGCAGCTGGCCGGCGCGAAACATGCGCTCTTCGGTGGTGACATTTTCGGTAGGGTAAAAAACTACCTGATTTAACCGCACATTTTCAGCATTCCAATAATGTGGGTTGCGCTCAACAGTAATTCGGCGATTAATTTTCCACTCTTTTAATTTAAAGGCACCATTACCTACAATATTACCTTCAAAGGTCCAGCGAGTGCCTCGCTGATCTGCTGCACCAAACTTTTCAATTGTTGCGCGATGAACCGGATAGGTACTGTAGTGATCCAGTAACTGTAAAAAATAGGGGATAGGCTCAGTTAGGGTCACCTGTAAAACATAATCACCTAATGCTTTTACGCCTACCTGACTAAAGTCGCTAATTTCGCCATCATAATAGGCCTTTGCATTAGCAATCGGGAAATACATATAGGCATAGAGATTGCCTAGGGCAGGTTGCAATGCGCGCCACCAAGACCAAACGTAGTCATGGGCATTGTGCAGGTCGCCATTCGACCAGCGAGCATCTTGGCGCAAATAAAAAGTATAAACACGACCATCGGCACTAATATCCCAAGATTTGGCAACCCCGGGTCGAGGCTCTAATGTTTCGCCATCCTTATGAACCAGCCCTTCCATAAGCGAGCTGATAATATGATGCTCGGGCACTCCAGTCGCTATATGAGGATCCAAGCTCTGAGGTTCGGTGCCGTTACCCCAGTGTAGGGTGCCCTCGCGATTGCCAGATTCAACATTACTCTGGTAGTCGCCACAGCTTGATAGGGTCAATATCAGCCCGGTCAGGACTAATACAGCAACCGATTTTGAATAGAGTTTTTTATATAGCATTCACGACATCCTTATTCTTACTATCATTATATGGATAAACCGCGAAAAAAATACAATTTGATTGAGTTTAGCCGCAGTTTTGAGTAGCTTTGATTTTGCGTGGCTTTGGTTCTTGCACTTGAGCGGCAAACCTCGCATAATCTCGCGCTTCAAAACGTTTCTATGGTGGCCCCCTTTGGTCCCCTCGCAACAGACGACTATTAACTCCGCCAGGCCCGGAAGGGAGCAACGGTAGTAGTTATTCTGTGTGCCGAGGTGTGGCTATTGGGGGTCATCTCCATTGTTGCCTTGCGGAGCTTAAATATACACCTATAATGGGGTGTTTAAACCTTTTGGAAATCCGCTATGAGCTATCAGGTTCTTGCCCGAAAATGGCGCCCCAACAATTTTTCAGAGATGGTTGGGCAAGAGCACGTGTTGCAAGCATTAATCAATGCGCTCGACAATGATCGCCTGCATCATGCCTATGTCTTTACCGGTACCAGAGGTGTGGGAAAAACCACCATTGCACGAATTTTAGCCAAGTGTCTTAATTGCGAAACAGGGGTTACCTCTAAACCCTGTGGTGTCTGTAGTAGTTGCCAAGAAATTGCCGCTGGGCGATTTATCGATCTGGTGGAAGTCGACGCAGCCTCTAGAACCGGTGTCGATGATATGCGTGATCTACTCGATAATGTGCAATATGCTCCGGCTCGTGGGCGTTACAAAATCTATCTTATTGATGAAGTGCATATGCTCTCTAAGTCGAGTTTTGCGGCGTTGCTGAAAACGCTGGAAGAGCCTCCTGAGCATGTAAAGTTTTTATTCGCCACCACAGATCCACAAAAGCTTCCTATCACCGTGCTGTCGCGATGCCTGCAGTTCAATCTTAAGAACTTGAGTGTTGAGCGTATCTCTGAGCATCTAAAATTTGTTCTCAATGAAGAGAAATTACCCAGCGAAGAGCAGGGTATTCTGTCATTGGCGAGAGCTGCTGATGGCAGTATGCGTGATGCACTGAGCTTAACCGATCAGGCCATTGGTCATGGTGGCGGTAAGATTACAGAGTCTGATGTTAATGCCATGTTGGGCACTATTGATCGCAGCTTTGCCTTAGATATCTGTCGTGCACTGATCACCGGTGAGGGTACCCAGTTATTGGCAGAGGTGGATAAAATAGCTGAACTAAGCCCAGATTATGAAATGGTCTTAGCCGATTTACTCGCCCTTTGGCATCAGGTTGCGATTATGCAAACGGTACCTGAGGCCGTGGATAAAACTCTGGGTCATTACTCACAGTTGGCGGAAATGGCTCAGGCTGTTTCGAGAGAAGATGTTCAGCTGTTTTATCAAATCTGTTTATTGGGTCGCAAAGATTTAGACTTGGCGCCAGATGCTAAAGCGGGTTTTGAAATGGTTTTATTAAGAGCCTTAGCCTTTCGCCCAGATGGTCCATCAGCCAAAAAAAACACGAATCCTCAGAGCGCGAAAACTGAGGGCGAACAACCTGTAAAAAAGCCACAAGCTGAAGGTCGTGAGGCCGAGCCGGTCCTTCAGCAGTTGGTATCTGAAACCCAACAAGAAAGTACTAAAAGCGCTAAAGCCAATCCCCCAGCGTATAACAAAGAGTCCCAAGTTGATTCTAAACCAGTGGAACATCAAGTGGCAGAGTCTGAGCCCGATGTATTCGATGCAAAAATTAGTTTGCATGCCTTGACCCCAGACTCCTGGGTTAGCGTCCATCAAGGCTTAGAATTGGGCGGTTCGCTGGGTGAGATAGCCAGTCACTGCCTGTTTAAACAGCGTGACGGCAACAGCTTGATCTTTGTGATAGATCAGCAGCAGACTAGCCTTTATGATTCTGCCCATCAGCAGTCGTTAGCCAAGGCTTTAAGTACCTATTTTGGTGTTGAAGTTGACGTTGAAATCACCTTTGGCGCCGCAGACAATGAAACTCCTCGCGCAGCCAATATTCGCAGCAAAGAGGAGCGACTTGCCGCGGCCATTGAGGTGCTCAATCAGGACCCTGATTTGCAAGAATTTAAACAACGATTTGATGCGCGACTTGATGAAAAAACAGTTCGCCCTATAGATTAAAAAACGGTAGTTGATGAATGGATATTAATAAATTAATGAAGCAAGCATCGGAAATGCAGGAAAAAATGCAGACGATGCAAGACCAGGCCGCCAATGCAGAAGTCACTGGTGAGGCGGGTGCTGGTCTGGTTAAGGTAGTGATGACAGGCCGTCATGATGTTCGCAGCGTGAGTATCGATCCCTCATTGCTAGACGAAAGCAAAGAATTTTTAGAGGATCTACTAGCCGCCGCAGTTAATGATGCAGTGCGTAAAGTAGAGGCCAACAGCAAGGATGCCATGGGTTCATTAGCAGGGGGTATTAACTTGCCTCCGGGTTTCAAGTTTCCACTTTAAGGTGGGCTTGTTGAGGGTATTTCTTGTACGGTAAAACAATTGATCAGTTAATCGATGCGCTGCGAATTTTGCCCGGTGTCGGGGTAAAATCAGCCCAGCGTATGGCCCTGCAACTTCTAGAGAAAAATAGAGAGGGCGCCTTTAAGCTGGCTGAAGCAGTCAATGAAGCTGCCACTAAAGTGGGTAAGTGCCAGCAATGTCGAACACTCACTGAGCATGATCTTTGCGACATATGCAGTGACCCTTCGCGATCAGATTCTCAGCTCTGCGTGGTTGAAAGTCCCGCCGATCTATTCGCTATTGAGCAGGCGGGTGGCTATCGCGGTAAGTACTTTGTTTTACTCGGTCACCTATCACCGATTGATGGCATAGGCCCTGAGCAGTTGGGCATTGATAAGCTAATAGAGCGACTTCAATCCAATCAGGTCAATGAGCTTATTTTAGCCACTAACCTCACGGTAGAGGGTGAGGCTACAGCTCATTTTATTGCTGACAAAGCTAAATCCTTAGGTGTTGAAGTCAGTAGAATTGCCTATGGTGTACCCATGGGGGGTGAATTAGAGTACGTTGATGGCGGCACCCTTAACCTAGCATTACAAAGTAGAAAGACCCTATAAATGAGCCACTGGATTGCAAGCAATAACGACCTAAATAACCTCTGTGATCAGCTTGCAGATTCTGAGCTTTTGGCTCTAGATACCGAGTTTATAAGAACCGATACCTATTACCCCAAAATAGCACTTATCCAACTCTCAGACGGCAAAGACTGCTGGCTGATTGACGTACTTGCCATTGATCAATTCTCAGCTCTAAAGGACCTAATTGAATCGCCAAATAATCGTATAATTTTCCATGCCTGTGCTGAAGACCTCGAGGTTTTAGACCACAGTCTAAATATCCAGCCCACGGGGATATTTGATACTCAAATTGCTGCAGGTATTGCCAATGTGGGTTACTCCATGGGGTATGCACGATTAGTGGGAGCACTTTTAGATATTGAGTTAGATAAACAGGAAACACGTTCTAACTGGTTGGCCCGCCCTTTGACTGAACGCCAAATAGACTATGCGGTTATTGATGTTCTTCACCTGCATACCCTACACGACATGCTTAGTGAGATGCTGGATAAGCAGGGCAGAATGGCATGGTTTGAAGAAGAAATACAAACCCTTTTTGGTTTGGTCACCCAGCGCAAAAGCAACCAGAACTTCTTTGTTAAATTTAAAGGGGCTTGGCGATTAGATGGCCAGTCGCTAGTTACTTTAAAGGCGCTATGTCTGTGGCGCGAGAGTACCGCTAAAAATAAAAACGTTCCTAAGTCTAGGATCGCTAAAGATTCAGTTTTAATGGAAGTTGCACGACAGATGCCAGAGTATAAACATCAGTTGCACTCTATTCGAGACTGGCATCCGGTGGCTATTAAACGCTATGGCGAAGCGTTGCTAAAGCAGGTGAAAGACTCCTATGATGCGCCACCGATACCTGCTAATGAGGTGCCACAGCCTCTGTCTAAGATGATGAGTCATGTATTTAAGTTGATTCGTCAGGCATTAATTGACGTTGCTAGTGAGCAAAATATACCCCAAGAATTTTTGTGTAATAAGCGAGAACTCGAAGCTATTTTACGATCTGTAGAAAATGGTGAATTAGTCCTACCCAATAGAATTATTCAGGGTTGGCGAGAACCCTGGGTGAAGCCGGTAATTGAAGCTGAGTTAAAAAATTAAATGAATAAAAGCCAACCTATAATCAACTGTGAAATTTACAAAGGCACTAAAAAGGATGAAATGTACCTTTATGTACCCGCAGACCAAGGCTTAAAGGCAGTTCCTGAGGTTTTATTGGAAAGCTTTGGCGAGCTTTCACTGGTGATGAAAATTCTTTTGCGCTCGAAGCAAAAGCTGGCAAGAGTTGATGTTGAAACTGTGATGGAAGAAATACACAACAAGGGCTTTTATTTACAGGTACCACCCTCTACATGGCAATTAGCCAACGACTAAACGGGGTTTAAGTAAGCAGGCTATGGATAAATTCTGGCAAACTAAACAGTTGCATGAGATGGACTCTAATGAGTGGGAGTCACTCTGTGATGGCTGTGGTAAATGCTGTTTGGTCAAGCTTGAAGATTATGATACTGAAGAAATTTACCATACCAATGTGGCCTGCAAACTACTTGATCTCAAACAATGCCGCTGCTCCGATTATAAGGGTCGCCAAGACCTCGTGGATGACTGTGTAAAGCTTGATCCAGATAGTCTAAAATCAATAAGGTGGCTACCTGATACCTGCTCATACCGTTTGATTGATGAGGGAAAACCTTTGCCGGATTGGCATCATCTAGTCACCGGTAATAGGGACGATGTTCACCAAGTGTTGGGATCAGTCAGGCATTTCGCGGTTTCTGAACTTGAGGTTAAGAAACAGGATATTGAACAGCATATTATTCAATGGGTTGATTAATTATGTACAGTGCTGAAAGTTATTTTTGGGGTTGGATGGCCTATTCATTTGGGGTGCTATGCCTGTTTGCTGTTTATTGGTTATTAGTGAGAAAAATCTCCCCAAAATGGCTTAAGCATATTGTCATCATTTGTTTCTTGGTGCTTTTCTTTACCCCAGTAACTGCCTACCCAGATAACCCCTATTTAGCGCCTGCTTTTTTTGTGAGTCTCTACGAGGGTGTTATGTTAAAAAATCAGGGGATGGTTTTTCAGCGTGGTTTAGCCCCAATACTTGCCATTGGCTCTATCTCTATTGTTCTCTATGGCTTGTTATCACCCTTTTTGGCGCGCCGCAAAAAATAAATTTTCGAGACTAACAGGGCCGAAAATAACTCAGTACTAAAAGGTCAGATTTTTTGTTTGGGTAAACGCTATTAAAGTGCTTTAATGTTCAAACACTGAACATTTGCTGCGCGCGCAGCGAGTCGAGTTGTACTAGAATAATAATATAATAAACGTTGGGTTTTTTTTGATGTTAATAGAGCAAGCCGTCAAAGAGGGAAGACAGCGAGTTGGGTTACCCTGTGAACAGCCTCAGCTGCCCGCTGAGTCTTTGATAAAGTTTTGGAAAAAAACTGTCATAGAAAACACAGATAAGCCGGCTTTTACCTGCCTAGGTCAAACCCTTAGTTATGGCGAAGTTGATCAACTTTCACGAAGAATTGCCAGTTACTTTCAAAAACAGCTAGGCCTAAAAGCGGGTGACCGTATTGCCATTCAGCTACCCAATCTTATTCAATACCCGGCGCTGGCTTATGCCGCGTGGCATATTGGACTTATTGTAGTTAATACCAATCCGATGTACTCCACTAGAGAGCTAATTCACCAGTTTAATGACGCCGGAGTAAAGGTAGTTATTGTATTGGATAAGTTTTATGAAAACGTCCGCCAAGCGCGTCTAAAGACCTGCGTTGAACATGTGATTGTTTGCCGTGCTTTGGATTTGTTACCCAAGCCTAAAAGACTGATTGGTTCGTTGATAATGTGTCTCACTGGGCGCTGGACTGCGGTTGCGCCCGGCGGTTGGATTCCTTTCTCTTCGATACTTAAGGGCGGCAGTGCCTTTCAGGCTTTCGTGGCCAAGCCAGACGATATCTGTACTCTGCAATATACGGGTGGAACAACGGGTGCATCCAAAGGCGTCATGCTGACCAATAAATCGATACTTTCGAATATCGCACAGGCATTAACCGTTTTATCTAATTTAGAAAAACCCATTCATGGCGCCAATGTGATTGCACCCCTGCCTATGTATCATATTTACTCATTTGCGCTTTGCTTGGGAATTATTCCCGCCATCAAAGGCCACAGTGTTTTAATCCCTGACCCGCGTAATATCGATGCTTTCATCAGTGCCATTAAGCCAATCAAGTTTAATATTTTCTCTGGTCTAAATTCTTTGTATGTCGCCTTGATGGAACATCCAAAATTTAGCCGTTTAGACTTCTCGAACCTACAAATAACCTTATCTGGCGGCATGGCTTTAATGGAGGCTGTGGCCGAAGATTGGCAAAAATCAACGGGCTGTGTGATTAGTGAAGGCTATGGTATGACCGAAGCCTCGCCGGTAGTATCAATGAACCCCCTGGGCTTTCAAAAGTTAGGCAGTGCCGGGATTCCTATTCCAGGCACTGAAATAAAAGTCGTCAATGAGCAGGGCGAAGAGCAGCAGGTTGGAGGTGAGGGTGAACTCTGTGTGCGCGGCGATCAGGTCATGCCAGGTTATTGGCACTGCCCTGAAAAGACTGCAGAGACCTTAGTTGATGGCTGGCTGCATACGGGTGATATTGTTAAAGTTGATGAGCAGGGTTATATCAAGGTGGTTGATCGTCTTAAAGATATGATTATTGTGTCAGGATTTAATGTTTACCCCAATGAATTAGAACAGACCCTAACCACTCACCCGGCTGTTTCTCAGTGCGCAGCTATTGGCGTGGCAGACCCCAAGGCCGGTGAGGTAGTAAAAATGTTTGTCATAACCAGCAACCCAGAGCTTACAGAGGCGCAGGTGGTTGAGTTCTGTAAGGAAAATATGGCGGGTTACAAGGTGCCAAAATACGTTGAGTTTAGAGACCAATTGCCCATGACCAACGTAGGTAAGGTGTTACGCAAAGATCTTAGGGAAGAAGCTGCGGGATAACTTTCGATCCATTCAGCAACCTGTTACCCTAAAAATCATTTTATTATAAAGACTAACTGTTTGAGGAAAATAGTAGTGAAGCGTCTTATTGTCGGTATATCGGGATCAAGTGCGGTTATCTATGGGATTAGATTACTTGAAAAATTAGCGTCTCGAGAAGATATTGAAGTACATTTGGTGATTAGCCAAGCAGCACGCATGACCATTGGCATTGAAACTGACTATACAGCTGAGCAGGTTGATGGCTTGGCAGATGTGGTACATAACAACAAAAATATTGGCGCGACTATTGCCAGTGGTTCTTTTAAAACCCTGGGTATGGTGGTGGTTCCCTGTTCCATGAAAACCCTGTCTGCGATTGCTAACTCTTACGCAGATAATCTTATTGTTCGCGCCGCCGATGTGGTGCTTAAAGAACGCCGCCGCTTGGTGATTGTACCGCGCGAGACGCCACTGCATGTGGGGCATTGCGAGCTTATGCTCAAGGTCAGTCAGATAGGGGGTATTTTATGCCCGCCCGCACCCGCATTTTATACTAAGCCTAAAACCATCGATGACATTATCGACCATTCAGTAGCCAGAATAATGGATCTATTTGATATTGATGATGCTGATGCCGAGCGCTGGCAGGGCAATGTCTAAGCAGGATTATCCGTTTTGGGATCTGCTGAGTGGCGAGTCAGTTTTAACGCTGGCAACTGCTGATGCCTGCGGCAGCTGGTCGGCCCCCGTGCTTTATGCCGCCAGTCTTTTGCAGGCTCAGCCAGTACTTTATTTTTTGTCCTCAGCCAACAGTAGACACATAAAAAATCTCCCCCTTAATGCCAGTGCTGCGGGCTCCATCTATGCGAGTTATAAGGCTGATTGGCAAGCCATTCAGGGAATACAAATGCATGGCGCTATTGTTGAAGTTGATCAGCAGGAACAGGATCTCTGGCGAACCACGTATTTTGCGCGCTTTCCCGAGGTGGCCAATATGATTAGCTCCCCGGCATCGGAAAAAGAGCAAAACATAGCCAAAGCTTTTGAGAAAAGTGGGAAATATAGATTCACACCGCGTTTTCTTCGGGTGACAGATAACTCAGATCAGTTTGCCAGTAAAAAAGAATGGAACTTTGATTAGCTATTTGGCGTTGATATAAATTCTAGGCACTCTGGCAGGCATTCGAGTGAGCAGTTCATAGCCAATGGTGCCGCAGTGTTCAGCCACTTCTGTTACTAATAGCTCCGGTCCCCACAAAGTAACATCCGTGCCAATTTCAATAGGGCTATTTAGATCAGTAATATCCACTGTAATCATATCCATTGACACTCTACCCACCAACGGGCATTTAACGCCATTGATAAGTACCGGCGTGCCATTGGGGGCGTGACGTGGATAGCCATCACCATAGCCCACCGCAACCGTAGCAATGGTCGAATTACGCTGTGCTGTCCAGTTAGCGGTATAACCCACTGATTCACCGGTCTTGATGGATCGCGTTGAAATAACCGCTGATTGGAAATGCATTACCTGTTGTAACTGCTCAGCATTTTCCTGAGGCTCAGAGAAGGGCGAAGCACCGTAAAGCATATAGCCGGGTCGCTGCCAATCGTCTTGGATGCTAGGCCAGCCCAAGATAGCGGCTGAGTTTGCAAGACTAATGCTATGCTCTGAATCATCGAGGTTATCAACTGCAGATTCAAAACAGCGTAATTGTTTATCGGTGAAATTACTCTTAAGGTCATCGGCACAGGCAAAGTGGGTGGCTAAAACAATATCCTCTGCAACATTTGGGCTACTGGATAATTGCTGGTACACATAGGTCGCATCCTCAGGCTGAAAGCCAAGGCGATGCATGCCGGTATCCAGTTTAATCCAGACAGTGATAGCAGTGCTTAACTGAGCGCTTAAAACAGCCTGAAGCTGGTTGTGGTTTTCAAGCATTAGCCAAAACCCATGCTGTTCAGCTATACCCACTTCATCCGCACTATGGGGGCCCTCTAATAACAAAATGGGCTGTGTAATGTTGGCTTTGCGCAATGCAATTGCCTCTTCAATACAGGCAACACCATAGGCAGGTGCGCTATCAGCTAGCGCATTGGCTATCTCAACCATGCCGTGCCCATAGGCATTGGCTTTAACCATCGGCATGCTTTTAGCGTTGGGTGCTAGTTGTTGAGCGAGAATAAAATTCTCACGCAGTGCCTTGAGGTCGATAATAGCTGAGGTGGGTCTAGACATGGTAGATGACCCTTAGTAGTTAAATCGGTTAGCGCAGAAAAGCGTTTGCGCGGCTAGCCATACATCGCCAACCTGACCGTTGCCAACCGGCACTGAATCAATGGCGACTACGGGCGCTATCTCGCGGGATGAGCTGGTAATCCAAACCTCGTCGGCTTCAGCAACTTCTTGCATACTAACAGCGCGTTCCTCAATTGGAATCTGGCCGTCTTTTAGTAAAATATCCAGTAGAATTTGGCGCGTAATACCCGGCAGTTTTTGATGATCTAGGGGCGGGGTTATCACGGTGCCATTTTTTACGATAAAGGCATTGCATGAGCTCGCTTCAGTGAGTTCATTGCGGTCATTGTAGAGTAAGGTTTCTTGGTTGCCCTGCTCAACGCCCTGTTGGTAATGCAAGACATTTCCTAGCAATGAAGTTGATTTGATATCTCGTCGGTCCCAACGGATGTCGCGGGCGGTTGAAACCGTATAGGTTTTTACTCGCGACTTATCAGCAACAGGGGGTGAAGCAATTTCAAAGCAAAAAGCAAAAATGGTCGGTGTTACCACTTCAGGAAAGCGATGAGCTCTGGATTCGTAAGTGCCGCGACTAATTTGTATATAGATGCCTATATTGCCTGCACCATTGTCTTGGATCAGCTTTAAACAGAGGTCGAGCCACTGTTTTTCAGACCAGCCAGTTTTAATGCCAATGGCTTCAAGCCCCTCATTCATTCGTTGCAGATGAGGTTTGAAGCCCACAAGCTTGCCGCTGTAAGAGGGAACAACCTCATACACGCCGTCGCCAAACAAGAAACCCCGATCTAAGGGTGAAATGTTAGCCTGTTCAATTGGCAAGTATTTGCCATTGAGGTATGCAATATTCATTCATTTACTCTTAATGTATAACTAAAATGTTATCAGTGAGTTGCCCCTTAAGCAAAGCTAAATCACTACTTAGATGCACTTTCTTGTAATACGCGTTGAGCCTGCTGGATACTAAACGGCTTAAAACGTAATTTCTTACCCGGCATCATCTGCGCCAGTTTAGTAATATCCTGCGAAAATACTGAGCCAAGCTTTGGGTAGCCACCAATAGTCTGACGGTCGCACAACAGAATGATCGGCATACCATCAGTGGGAAGTTGCACCGCACCAAGACTAATGCCCTCGGATAGCATTTCACAGCCGGGCACCTCTATCGCAGGACCCTCAAGGCGGTAACCCATGCGATCACTATTTGGCGAGATAACATAGTCTGTAGCAAAGAATTGGCTTGTTTGCTGCTGGCTAAACTGCTCGTATTGGTAGCCAGTAACCATACGAATTTCAGCGATATCAGTATCAAACTCACAGTGGTACGTCACGGGAACTGAGCGCTCTGTGCTGTGTGAGTTCGATGAGCAGGCAAGAAAATCACCTTTTTCAAGGGGCGTACCTAATTTAGTTAAACCGCCAAGACTTTCTCTTACTACCGTTGAGAGGCTATTGAATATTAATGGTGCCTGAATGCCGCCAGCGACGGCCAGATAGGCTCGACAGCCCGCGATGGCATAACCAAAGGCGATTTTATCGCCCGCTTGAATATTATGGGTACACCAGTTTTCAACGGTCGAATCATTGATTTTAATCGGCACGTCAGCGCCAGTGATAGCGATTTGGGTGGTCACCTGTGCTTCTAAAATAAGGCCGCCGACTAATATTTCAATACAGCCTGCATTATCGAGGTTATGGCATAGTCGGTTTGCCCAACCAAAGGAATATTGATCAAAGGCGCCGCCTGAGGTGATACCTAGACTGTGATAACCCGTTCGGCCCTTATCTTGGAGCAGGCTGTGCATTCCTGGGTTTATCACTTTAAAACCCCTCATGTGATTTCACCGGTTAGCTTTTTATCAGACCCACCTAGTTGAATGAATTCATCGCGATCAATACTTTTGAAACGCAGCTTATCACCCACTTGCATAGGACTGTGGGGCCGTTTATCGGCATTAAATAAAATTAACGGGCAAAGACCCACTAGATTCCAACCGCCTGGGGACTGAGACGGATAAATGGCTGTTTGGCGATCAGCAATGGCTACAGCACCCCGGGGTACATTGTGTCGCGGGGTAGCCAGTCTCGGCATAGCAATACGTTCGTCTACCTCCCCTAAGTAGGCAAACCCCGGAGCAAAACCCATGGCATAGACTGTGTATTCAGTTTGCTGATGAAGTTCAATCACCTGATCAATACTGAGACCAGAATGATCGGCTATTCGTTGTAAGTCAGGACCTGATTCAAGGCTGTAATAAACCGGAAGTTCGACTATTCGACTCTGTTGCGGCTGACTGCTGGCTTTCCATCGGCCAATTGTGTCGCGAATTTCTTGTTCAATTTTCTGATAGCCAATACTTAGAGGGTTATAGATAACCAAAAGTGAATGATAGGAGGGGATAAGGTCAATCAAATCCTCGCCCAATTTAACTCTCAATGCGTTGGCTGTATAGTCAATTTGGTCTGATGTTTGACGGCAGGGTCGCTCTGAAAAATAGACTATAGTGCTATTTTCGCTGGCAATAACAACCTTGGGAAATTCAATACTCATGCTTTAAGCATAGCGCGTATCTGGCTGATTTGAGAAACTGCCTGTGGATTGTCGCCATGAACGCAAAGACTGTCAGCATCGAGTTTTAGTGGGTTACCACTGATGGTTGTCAGAGACCCCTGATGACTCAGTTGCGATACCTGAGCGAGCATTTTTTCTTTATCTAAAATAGCCCCTGGTTGGTCGCGGGGAACCAGAGCACCAGAGTCTTGGTAAGCGCGGTCGGCAAACACTTCAAATATCAATTGAATGCCAAACATCTCAGCTTCTTGGCGATGGGTTTCTTGATCAACAGTTGCCATTAGCATTAGGTTCGAGCAAGACGAATCGGCAACAGAGGCCATAACGGCACTTCTTAAATGGCCATTAATCATCATGTCGTTATACAGCGCGCCATGAGGTTTAACATAGTCCAGATCAATAGCATGTCGCTTGGCATTCTTTTCTAAGCTAGCTATTTGATAGTTTAAGCAGGCAATCAGGTCAGGAGATGTCATGGTCATTGATTGACGACCAAAATTAAATTTATCGGGATAACTGGGGTGGGCCCCGACTGCCACCTGATACTGTTTGGCCAATACTAATGTTTGATCCATTATCTGTGGATTGCCTGCATGAAATCCGCAGGCAATATTGGCTTGGTCGATATAGGGCATCACCTGAGCTTCAGTGGCTAATTGATCACCACCTACGGCCTCTCCAAGATCACAATTCAGTAATAGATCCATGGTAGTTGTGCCCAATTTTAAGGATTTAGTCGCCTAATTTTTCAGTAATAAATGCCATTAAATTTTCGGCATCAATATGTTGATTGTCGCTTTCAGTTCGCTTTCGGTACTCAACCTTACCTTCATCAAGACCGCGTTCGCCAATCACCAAACGATGGGGGATACCTATCAGTTCAATATCTGCCAGCATAGAGCCCAGTCGCGCTTTTTGTTCATCCATAAATAATACATCAAAGCCGGCTTCTGTTAGCTCCGCATATAAGGATTCACAGGTTTGTTTAACCTTGTCTGATTTATGCATGTTGATAGGTACCAAGGCAATCTGAAAAGGTGCGATAGCGGCAGGCCAGATAATGCCATTATCATCATGATTTTGTTCAATCGCAGCGGCTACAATTCGGCTGACGCCAATACCATAACAGCCCATAGTCATTGCCTGTTCCTTACCCTGTTCATTCAGGATAGTGGCTTTCATTGCCTCACTGTATTTGGTACCCAGTTGGAAGATATGACCCACTTCAATGCCGCGTTTGATTTCTAAAACACCTTTGCCGTCAGGGCTAGGGTCGCCGGCCACTACATTGCGGATATCCGCTTGAGTTTCAATGCTGCAGTCTGATTGCCAGTTCACGCCGGTTAGATGGAAGCCCTCACGATTGGCGCCACAAACAAAGTCAGTTAAAGCCGCTGCACTATGATCAACAATCAAAGGAATACCTAAGCCTGCGGGACCTAATGAACCCACTGGGCAGTTAAGTTGATCTTTAATTTGTTGCTCGCTGGCAAAGGTTAATTCTGTATCCATACCCAGAATTTTTTGCGCCTTAACCTCATTTAGCTCATGGTCACCGCGCACAACCAGTGCATAGAGTGTTTTCTTATTCTCTTCACCCTCGACACTAACAATCAGGGTCTTGACGGTTTGTGACGGGTCAACTGACAGTTGCGCACAAACCTCCTCAATACTGCGACTGTTGGGCGTTGCTACTTCCTGCTTCTGTTGACTGCCTTGGTTATCTGATTGGCCTGATGGCAATGCTTCAGCTTTTTCGATATTGGCGGCAAATTCACTTTCAGTAGAGAATACGATAGCGTCCTCACCAGAATCGGCTAAAACATGGAATTCATGAGAATGACTACCGCCAATGCTTCCCGTGTCAGCTAGTACGGCACGAAACACCAATCCGGTACGCTCAAAGATATTGCTGTAGGTTTGATACATCAGGTCATAGGTTTCTTGCAGTGATTCACTGCTACTATGAAAGGAATAGGCATCTTTCATGCAAAACTCGCGGGTACGCATGACCCCAAAACGCGGGCGGCGCTCATCGCGGAACTTGGTCTGTATTTGATAGAAATTAGCCGGTAGCTGCTTGTAGCTACTAATTTCATTGCGCACTAAATGGGTGATCACTTCCTCGTGGGTGGGTCCCAAGCAAAACTCACGATCATGTCTATCGCGAATTCTTAGAAGCTCAGGGCCAAATTGTCCCCAGCGTCCAGATTCTTCCCAGAGATCGGCGGGCTGAACAACAGGCATTAGCAGCTCCATAGCGCCTGCTTTATCCATTTCTTGGCGCACAATATTTTCAACTTTGCGAAACACTCGCAAGCCAAGAGGTAGCCAAGAATACAGACCAGAAGCAACCTTGCGGATCATGCCCGCACGCAACATCAGTTGATGGCTTATAACTTCTGCATCTGCAGGAGATTCTTTTTGTGTGGCAATCAAATACTGGCTAGCGCGCATAATTTTTTTACACTTTTATGGAATTAAATATTCAGTGGGTTATTCTACGGTGATGCGCTGTCGGGGTACAGACCTAAGAACTAATAATGAGGCATTTTTACAATGTTTAAATTGCATGAACGGTTGGATCAAGACTGCCTATTGGTGGGCCAGTTCGAATTGTGCTTATTGCTGATAAGTCGAGACGCAAACTACCCCTGGTTGATTTTGGTGCCAAAGCGCGAGGGTATAACAGAGATCCATCAGCTAAATACGAGTGACAGAAAGCAGTTATTAGAAGAATCCTGTGTTTTATCACAGACCATGACCGAGCTTTTTGCACCCGATAAACTCAATATTGCCGCCTTGGGTAATATGGTGCCCCAGCTTCATGTTCATCATATTGCGCGTTACCATTCTGATCCCGCCTGGCCCAATCCAATATGGGGTGCAGTAAGCTCTGATGCCTATGATCCCGATATGCTCAGTGCTCGCTGTGAGAATCTTCGTCAGCGGTTGAAAAATCGAGGATTCAGATAACAAACCTTGGGTTAAGTATAAAAAAAGTGTTTTTTCTGGGATCAAATTGGCGGAATCTGTAATTAGGCTAATCATTTAGTTGAAACCATGTCTCTGTGATGCTCGCCATAGCGCTGTGCTGATGTATAATGCGTGGTTTTTATTTATGGGAATGAGGCAAAGCAAAGGTCAGAAATATGCCTATATATGAATATCACTGCGAAGCCTGCGGGCACAAGCAGGAGGCTTTGCAAAAAATAAGTGATGAGCCACTCACAGAATGCTTAGCTTGCCAGCAGCCAACGTTAAAAAAAATAATTTCCGCATCAGGGTTTAGACTCAGTGGTAGCGGATGGTATGAAACCGATTTTAAGGGTTCAAAAAAGAAGAATTTAAGCAGCGACTCAAATAGCGATAGCTAGAGTTGTTAACCCGTTATAGTAAAAGCAAAGTAGTACATTATTAAAAGGATTAAAAACTAATGCAAAGAACAACCTACTGCGGCCTGGTCACCACGGCAAATCTTGATCAAGAGGTTACCCTCTGCGGATGGGTAGATCGCCGTCGCGATCATGGTGGAGTTATTTTCTTGGACTTGCGAGATCGTGAGGGAATCGTTCAGGTAGTGTTTGATCCAGATGCGGGTGATTTCTTTGAGCAAGCTGACCGTGTGCGTTCGGAATATGTACTGCAAGTGACCGGTAAAGTAAGAGCGCGGAGCGAAGCTACAGTCAACCCAAATATGGCTACCGGTGAAATCGAGGTCTATGGTACGCAGTTAGAAATTCTTAATAGTGCCACTACACCGCCATTCCAAATGGATGAGCATATTACTGTTGGTGAAGATGTTCGTCTTAAATACCGCTACATGGATTTGCGCCGAACCGAAATGCAAAACAGTCTGCGTTTTCGTTCAAAAATCACCAATTCGATTCGCAACTACCTCGATGAGTTAGGTTTCTTGGATATTGAAACACCGATTATGACTCGAGCGACTCCAGAGGGTGCGCGCGATTATTTAATTCCATCGCGAACTCATCCCGGGCAATTCTTCGCTATGCCTCAGTCTCCTCAGCTGTTTAAGCAGCTGCTTATGGTTGCTGGGTTTGATCGCTACTATCAGATTGCCAAATGTTTTAGAGACGAAGATCTCAGAGCGGATCGTCAGCCAGAATTTACTCAGATTGATATTGAGGCCTCTTTTATTGATGAAGAGGAAATTATGTCAGTCACTGAAACCATGATTAGCAACATATTTGCTGAGCATAAAGGCGTTACCTTTGATAAATTCCCGCGAATGACCTATGCCGATGCAATGCATCGCTTTGGTTCAGATAAACCAGATCTTAGAATTCCACTCGAACTGGTTGAGATTAAAGATCTTCTAAAAGATATCGAATTTAAAGTATTCGCTGGGCCAGCCAATGACCCTGCATGTCGTGTCACCGCGCTAAAAGTCCCCGGTGGTTCAGAAATTTCGCGTAAGAAGATTGATGATTATACGAAATTCGTCAGTATCTATGGTGCCAAAGGCTTGGCATGGATCAAAGTTAATGCCATAGAGACTGGTATTGAAGGCCTACAGTCGCCGATTATTAAGTTCTTGGGCGATGAAGTAACCATGAATATTATGCAGCGTTTGGGTGCTGAAAATGGTGATATCGTATTCTTTGGCGCTGATAAATCAAATGTGGTTTCTGAAGCCTTAGGTGCGTTGCGCTGCAAGATTGGTGAAGATCTCAATCTTTATACCTGTGACTGGGCGCCAATGTGGGTTGTCGACTTCCCGATGTTTGAAACTACCGACAGCGGTGCACTCACGCCATTACACCATCCGTTCACTGCCCCTTCATGTGATGCTCAAGCACTTAAAGACAACCCATCAGAGGCCTTATCGCAAGCCTATGATATGGTGCTTAATGGTGTGGAGTTAGGGGGTGGATCTATTCGTATCCATGATCAAAAAATGCAAGAAGTGGTATTTGATGTATTGGGCATAGGCGAAGCAGAACAGCAGGAGAAATTTGGTTTCCTATTGGATGCTTTGCAATATGGTGCTCCACCTCATGGTGGCCTGGCGTTTGGTTTAGATCGATTAATTATGTTGATGGTAGGCGCTGATTCGATTCGCGACGTGATTGCCTTCCCTAAAACACAGTCAGCTGCCTGTTTAATGACAGACGCGCCTGGCACCGTTGAGGCAGCGCAATTACGAGATCTCAATATAAAGCTAAGAAATAAAGAGAATCAAGCTAGCTAAAAGCTAGTAGTTTGGAGATAGGATATGGCAGGTCATAGTAAATGGGCCAATATTAAGCACCGCAAAGCAGCTCAGGATGCAAAGCGTGGCAAAGTATTTACCAAGTTAATTCGTGAGTTGGTTGTTGCGGCAAAAGCCGGTGGTCCAAACCCTGAGGACAATCCTCGGCTGAGAGCAGGGGTGGATAAGGCCCTTGGCGCTAATATGAAGCGCGACACAATTGATAAGGCCATTGCACGGGGTGCTGGCGCAGGTGAGGGTGAGAATTATGACGAAATCACCTATGAAGGCTATGCGCCGGGTGGCGTTGCTGTTTTAGTTGAATGTATGACTGACAACCGCAACAGAACAGTAGGTGAGGTTCGTCATGCATTTGCAAAACGTGGCGGTAATCTAGGAACTGACGGTTCAGTTGCCTATCTGTTTAACAGAATTGGCCAGATTAGCTATGGCCCAGAGGTTGATGAAGACGCGCTTATGGATGTGGCGCTGGAGTCAGGCGCTGAAGATATTAAGGCACATGATGATGGATCTTTAGATGTAGAGACATCATTTGAAGATTTTTTGCAGGTTAAAGACGCCCTAGTTGCTGCTGGATTTACTCCAGCCCATGCTGAGGTTACTATGATTGCAGACATCGACGTGCCATTGGATAAGGATGCCGCTGAGAAATTATTAGCAATGATTGATAGCTTAGAAGATTTGGATGATGTACAAAACGTATACACCAATGCTGATATTTCCGGTGAAATAATGGAGCAGCTTGCATAGCTGCAATTTAATATAACAATAAACTTAAACGAGTAATCACAAAGGGGCAACAACAGATGAAAGTTATTAAAAAAACCAAAGACTACGTAGTTTATCAAAAATCCTCAGGCCGATACGCGGTTAAGGGTGCTGATAAAAATTGGGTAAACGCTGATGAAAAAGTTAAAATTTTATTAGCAGAGAAACTAATTAAGGCATTTTTTCCGCCTGCGCCTGCTCCAGAAGAGCCTGAGCCAGAAGCGGTTGCAGCGCCAGTAGAAGAAGCGCCAGTAGTAGAGGCTCCTGCTGAAGAGGCTCCTGCAGAGGAAGCACCGGTAGCAGAAGCTCCTGCCGAAGAGGCACCTGCTGAAGAAGCACCAGTAGCAGAAGCACCAGTAGCAGAAGCACCTGCCGAAGAAGCTCCAGCTGAAGAGGCTCCTGCAGAGGAAGCGCCAAAGCCAAAAGCCAAGGCAAAGGCAGCTCCAAAGGCGAAAGCTAAAGCTGCACCTAAAGCAAAAGCTAAGGCTGCTCCAAAAGCTAAAGCTAAAGCCAAGGCAGCGCCAAAAGCTAAAGCCAAGGCAAAAGCCGCTCCAAAGAAAGATTAACCTTAGGTTAAGCGCTCTTTTGAGTAAAAAGCCTCCACTCACACTGGGGGCTTTTTTGTGGTTGACTCAAACAGCGTAGATTGCAACACTAAAGCAATAACTACTGATAAAAGTGCAAATGATAAGAATTATAGGAATAGATCCAGGATCACGGCGAACCGGCTATGGAATTGTTGATATGACGGGTGCCAAGATGAATTACGTGACCAGTGGGATTATTCGCATGCCAAAGGGTACATTGCCCGAAAGGTTACAGCTTATTTTTGATGGTCTCAGTCAGTTAATTGAAGAATATAAGCCTCAGGTTATGGGTATTGAGGATGTCTTTGTTGCTCGCAATCCCAGTTCGGCACTTAAGCTGGGGCAGGCGAGAGGTGCAGCAATTTTGTCGGGCACAAATGCTCAATTGCCGGTTTCAGAATATTCCCCTCGAAGTATTAAGTTAGCCGTTGTAGGCACCGGCGCTGCCGATAAGAAGCAGGTGCAGATGATGGTGACCTCATTGCTTAAGTTGCCAGGTGAGCCCTCTGAAGACGCCGCAGATGCGCTGGCGGTGGCAATTTGTCATGGGCATAGTATGCGCACCCAAAACATCATGGCGGGGGCTGGCGTAAAAGGCTATTCTCGCGGTAGGCTAAAATAAACTAATAAAACACTTAAAAGGGTAGATCGACTATGATCGGACGACTTAAGGGACAGGTTCTAAGCAAGCAAGCGCCGGATTTGTTACTAGATGTACAGGGCGTGGGCTATGAATTGCTAGTCCCATTAAATACGTTTTTTGATATACCCGATGTTGGACAGGTGGTAACCCTGCATACCCATTTTGTGGTGCGTGAAGATGCACAGCAACTCTATGGTTTCGCTCAAATAGAAGAAAGAACATTATTTAGACAGCTTATTAAAGTGAGTGGTGTGGGACCGAAAATGGCCTTGGCTATATTGTCGGGCATGTCTGTTGCAGAATTCGCGCGCTGTGTGCAAAAAGACGAAGTAGCCACCCTGGTGAAAATTCCAGGGGTGGGTAAAAAGACTGCTGAACGGCTATTGATTGAAATGCGCGATAAAATCACCCAGATTATCGGTGATATCTCTGTTGATACCTCAGAGCCCGTGGCAGAAGATATTAGTTTAGAGGCAGAAAGCGCTCTGACCGCGCTGGGATATCGACCTCAGGATGCGGCAAAAATGGTTAATCGTGTTGCCGGTGAACATATTACCAATGCTGAGCAATTGATCCGTGCAGCATTAAAATCTATGGTGTAAATAGGGTGCCTATTAGTCATTTCACTAGTGTAAATTTACCCACAGACCTGTATCCTTGTACTAATATTTTAGGCAGTGACTAATGATTGAACCCGATCGACTTATTTCAGCAGTCCCAACCTCCACTGAGGAGCGTTTTGACCGTGCCCTGCGGCCAATAACGCTAGCTGACTATGTGGGTCAGCCAGTGGTTAAAGAGCAGTTGAAAATCTTTATTGAGGCAGCTCGCAAGCGCAATGAGCCACTTGACCACTGTTTGGTTTTTGGGCCTCCAGGTCTAGGGAAAACCACCCTTGCACATATTATTGCCAATGAGATGGAAGTTGACCTTAAAACCACCTCTGGCCCGGTGTTAGAAAAAGCCGGCGACCTAGCTGCACTGCTTACTAACCTTGAAGAAGGTGATGTGTTATTTATCGATGAGATACATCGCTTAAGCCCCGTGGTTGAAGAAATACTCTATCCAGCACTTGAAGATTATCAGCTTGATATTGTGATTGGTGAGGGCCCGGCTGCGCGCTCAATCAAACTAGATTTACCGCCGTTTACTCTGGTGGGTGCTACCACTAGAGCGGGACTTTTGACTTCGCCGCTACGCGATAGATTCGGAATTGTTCAGCGTCTAGAATTTTATTCGATCGACGATCTAGCAAAAATAGTTTCTCGTGCCGGCGATATACTCAATGTGCCCATAGATGCTGCAGGTGCTAAAGAAATTGCCTGCCGATCAAGAGGTACCCCAAGAATAGCCAACCGTCTGCTTAGACGAGTCAGAGACTATGCCGAGGTAAAAGCGGATGGCAAGGTGACCTCTGAAGTTGCCGATGCAGCGCTCAATATGCTCAATGTTGATAAAAATGGTTTTGATCATTTAGACAGAAGACTGTTACTGACATTAATGGAAAAATTTGATGGTGGCCCAGCAGGAGTAGATAGTCTTGCCGCGGCTATTAGCGAAGAGCGCGGAACCATTGAAGATGTTCTTGAACCCTATTTAATACAACAGGGCTTTTTAATGAGAACCTCCAGAGGTCGTGTCGCTACCCGCATGGCCTATGAGCATTTTGGCCTACCCAGCCCCAAGCGCTTGCAAGAACAGCTCGATGGATTGAGTGAGTAAGATGTCGTCGGTGTTTAATCATCAGGTCAGAGTCTATGTTGAGGATACCGATGCCGGTGGTATTGTGTTCTATGCCAACTATCTTAAATATATGGAACGAGCGCGCACAGAATTTTTAAGGAGTCTGGGTTATAACAAACCGGCTCTGTTTGATAGCCTACAGTTTGTTGTTCGCAGTGTTGAATTGGTTTATCAAAAGCCAGCAGTTTTAGATGACCTGCTCGATGTCTCTGCAGGTTTAAGTAAACTATCAAAGGCAAGTTTTGAAATGCATCAAAATGTTTCCCGCGATGGGGATATTTTGGTCGAAGGCAAGGTCAAAGTTGCCTGTATAAATAGTGAAACGAAACGCCCATTGGCAATGCCAAAAGAAATATATGCCACATTAAGTAACTATAATTAAGGTTGGAGCCGCTATTGTGAGTGAAGAAAATCTATCAATATTATCGCTAATTCTCAATGCCAGTCTGTTAGTTCAACTGGTGATGTTGCTGCTATTTGTTGCTTCGGTTATATCATGGATTATGATTGTTCAGCGCGGCATATACTTACGCAACGCTGAGAACAGTTTTAAGCATTTTGAAGATACCTTCTGGTCAGGCGTCGACCTAAACAATCTTTATGACGAGTTATCCCAGGAGGCTCAAGAAAATGGTGGCAATCAGGGTATAGAGAATGTATTCCGTGCCGGATTCAGAGAGTTTACGCGCTTGACCGATGGCCAGAGTGCAGACCCAGAGGCGGTCATGGAAGGAACAGATCGCGCCATGCGAGTGGCGCGCTCAAGAGAGGAAGAAGCGCTGAGTACTCATTTGCCTTTTCTTGCAAGCGTAGCCTCAGTCAGTCCTTACATTGGGCTATTTGGCACGGTATGGGGAATTATGAATTCCTTTAGAGGGTTGGCTATGGTTCAGCAGGCAACTCTGGCTACTGTGGCGCCCGGGATATCAGAAGCATTAATCGCAACCGCTATGGGACTGTTTGCCGCCATTCCAGCGGTACTGGCTTACAACCGATACGCGGCGCAAGTTGAAACCATGAATGCAAGTTATGAAACATTTGCTGAAGAGTTTTCAAGTATTTTGCATCGTCAGGTTCATTCTAAATAAGGCAAATCGAGAGAATCCCTAGAGTGAAAAATAAACGAACAAAACGCAAGCTAGTCGCCGAAATCAATGTGGTTCCCTACATTGATGTCATGCTGGTTTTGTTGGTTGTGTTTATGATTACCGCGCCACTGCTAATGCAGGGTGTAAAAGTTGAATTGCCAGCGGCAAATTCAGCACCTCTAGACAAGCAAAAGCAGGATCCATTAATTATTTCCATCAAGTCTGATGGTACCTATTGGATTGACGAAAACGGCACTAATATTGCCAATAGCCTATCATTTATTAAAGATAGAGTTGCAAAAGTACTGCGTCAAAAACCCAATACACCGGTGCTAGTGTGGGGAGATACCGCGGTTGATTATGGCTCAGTTGTCGATTTGATGAGCCAGCTTCAAATAGCCGGCGCACCCTCGGTTGGATTAGTTACAGAGCCCTCAGCATCACAATGATTGGCTGGCGTTCGGGTTATATAACCGCGGTTATATGCAGTATAGGGCTGCATCTGTTAGTGGTGACAGCATTTTTGATTGATTGGCCATCACAAAGTAAAGATATTGTGGTTCAGCCGAAGTTTATTCAGGCTGAATTAATTCAGCTTAAGCCCAAGGAAAAGCCTAAGAAAAAGGCCAGTAATTCCAAGGCTAAAGAGCTAGCGGCAAAGCGTCGCGAAGCGGACAGGCAAAAAGCTGCTCAGAAGCGTCTTGAGCAACAGCGTATTTCTGAGCGAGAAGCTAAGCGTCTTGAAAAGCTCCGTCAGCAAGAAGCACTGCGCCAAAAGCGTGAGCAGAGGCAGCGGGAATTAGAGCAAGAGCGTGCGCGAAAACAGGCGGCATTAGATGAAAAATTGCGACAAGAGCAAGCAGCTGAAATCGCCGAGCAAGAAAAGCAGTCTGCCAGTAGTTACTTACAGATAATACAGGGTCGCTTAAGTCAAAGTTGGAGTCGACCTCCAAGTGCTAGACTGGGCATGCAAACATTAATTGAACTAAGGCTGGTGCCTACGGGTCGAATAGTAGGAGTAAAGATTTTGCAATCCAGTGGTGATGTTGCATTTGATCGCTCAGTAGAGCAGGCGGCTTTTAAGGCAGCGCCTTTCTCTGAGTTGCAGTCGATGGAACCACGAATTTTTGAGCAGTACTTTAGATCAGTAAAAGTGTTATTTAATCCAGAAGATTTACGGCTTTAAACAGCCACAGCGGAGACTAGTGAAGTGAGATATTTTAGGCAGTGTTTTATTCTAATGTTAGCAATATTTTTTGCTAGCAGTGCCACTGCGGAACTGGTTATAAAGGTAACAGAGGGCAATGATCAGCCAACTGTGATTGCCTTATCGCCGTTTAATCTCAATGGGATTAAAATCAATGAAAATATCTCTGACATTGTGGCGGCTGATTTGCGTCGCAGCGGGCTGTTTAGGCTGACGCCCCAGAGAGATATGTTGGCATTTCCTTCTCAACCTTCAGATGTCTACTTTAGAGATTGGCGGTTACTGGGTGCAGAATATTTGGTGGTTGGGTCTCTTTCGGTTATGCCCGATCGGCGCTATGAACTTGAATTCAGCTTGCTGAGCATTAATTCTCAACGCATACAATTTACCCATAAGGTGCGCTCACCTGCATCGGAGATGCGTGATCTCGCCCATGCGGTGAGTGATAAAATCTATCAAGCAATCACCGGTATAAGAGGGGCCTTTGCTACACGTTTAGCCTATGTTTCGGTGATACGTGAAGGTGATGATTTCACTTACAGGCTACAGGTTGCTGATGCTGATGGTGCCAGAGAGAGCCTGATGCTTGAATCAAAACAGCCTATTATGTCGCCTACCTGGGCGCCAAGCGGAAACGAGTTGGCCTATGTGTCCTTTGAAACAGGACGGCCTGCTATCTTCAGACAGAATTTATTGACCGCAGTACGTCAACAGCTAACCAGTTTTAAAGGGCTTAATGGAGCGCCCTCCTGGTCGCCCGATGGAACTAAACTGGCTATTGTGCTGTCCAAAGACGGTAACCCAGAGATTTATACTCTTGATCTAAATACCAATAAATTGGTTCGTTTAACCCGTCATTTTGCGATTGATACCGAACCCACCTGGATGCCAGATGGTAAACATATTTTATTTACCTCTGATCGCGGTGGTTCACCACAGATATATAAACTTAAATTATCTGACAAGACGGTAAAGCGAGTGACCTTTAAGGGCAATTACAATGCACGACCCAATATAGCCCCGGATGGTCGGACAGTAGCGATGGTTCACCGCTCATCCGATCTGTTCCATATCGCCGCACTGGATCTTAAAACCGGGCGATTACTTGAATTAACTGAAACCACGTTAGATGAATCCCCCTCTCTAGCACCCAACGGGGCCATGCTAATGTACGCAACAAAGTATGATAATAAAGGTATACTTGCTGCGGTTTCTATTGATGCTGGTGTAAAATATAACCTCCCAGCTAAACGAGGTGATGTAAGAGAGCCGGCTTGGTCCCCTTACTTGCGATAAAAAACAATTTTTTAACCTATAGCGTTACTCAAAGGAGTTAACAATCATGAAAACCCGCATAAACCTATATGCATCTTTATTTTCACTTGCCATTTTAACGGGCTGTAGTTCAGCACCTGTTTACGATAACGATACCACTGAGATTGACAACGCGGCAGTTAAAACTGCACAGGTTGGATCAGCGGATGTTGAAATTGTTCCAGTGATTAGTGATTTGGCAACTGTCTTTTATTTCGACTTTGATAAGGCGCTTTTGAACGCTGAATCTCGTGGGGCACTGCTTGAGCATGCAGCAATTCTTAAGGGAAATTCACGCGCAGTAAGACTTGAAGGTCATGCTGATGAGCGTGGTACTCGTGAGTACAATATTGCATTGGGTGAGCGACGTGCGGCAGCAGCTAAAGAGTTCTTGGTTCTGCAAGGTGTTGCCGGTGACAGAATCGAAGTGATTAGCTTTGGTGAAGAGCGTGCAGCAGCCTTTGGTAGTGATGACGAAGCATGGCGCCTCAATCGTCGCGTTGAGCTTAAGTAGACACAACAAAATGCTATACAATAGGTGGTGGAAATTATCCGCTACCTACTTTTAGCCTGAGTTTAAAAAACCTATGAAGCCAATTTTAGTGACTTTGTCCGCTGCACTGTTGTCGTCGAGCTTGATGGCCCAGCCGCTTTCACCAGTGGTTGACCTCAATAGCTCGTCGAACCCTAATGATCGCCCCAAACCCAGTGCGGAAAGTCTTCAGCGCGCTGAACAGTTCTATCAGATTCAGGTTTTAAAAGATGAAGTCAGAACACTGCGCGGCACAGTTGAGGAACTCAGCTATCAGCTTCAGCAAATCAAGCAGCTGCAAATGGATGATTACTTAGATCTAGATCGTCGCTTGATTGCACTGAGTCAATCAAATCCAAATTCTGGTTTGACCGCTCAGCAAAGTTCACAAACAGTCGATAGTCAGAAATTATTACAAGCTACTCCGAATACTCAATTACCTGTTGAGGAAGCACCCACAATTCTGGCAACCGCAGAAAATATGGAGGCGGATTATTTAGCGGCCAGTCTGCTGTTAAAAGAAAGAGATTTTGAGGGTGCTATCGAAGCTTTTAAACGTCATATTCTGCAGTTTCCTGAAAGCCCTTATTCGGCCAATGCGCATTATTGGTTAGGTGAGGTCTATGAGTTTCAGGGCAGTCAAGATTTAGCGCTCAATTCTTTTCATGCCGTGGTTGATAACTATGCCAGCCACAACAAGGCTATGGATGCGCGTTATAAGCTAGGTAAGCTATATTTTAAGCAAGGTGACAAGGATAAAGCCCTTGTATTCCTTCAACAGGCGGCAAGCACTGATGGTGGTGCTGGCGCTAAAGCCAAGGCATATATTAAGGCTAAGGGTCTTTAAAGACCTCCACAGCTATTTAAGTGTACTCCCATGAATAACGATTCTCTGCGTATCACCGAAATATTTCATTCTTTACAAGGTGAAACATCCACTACGGGTTTTCCCACGGTATTTGTTCGTCTAACCGGTTGTCCATTGCGCTGTGTTTACTGTGATACGGCCTACGCTTTTGAGGGCGGCCATAAAATGTCTTTTGAGGATATTTTTGCATCGGTAAGCCAGCATCAAGCCAAGTTTGTCACTGTGACTGGCGGCGAGCCATTAGCTCAGCCTCAATGTATTCCATTGCTAAAGCAGTTATGTGATCAAGGTTATCGGGTGTCATTAGAAACCAGTGGCGCGCTGTGTACTAAAGAAGTGGATTCTCGAGTGGTAAAAATTGTTGATTTTAAAACTCCAGCATCCGGCGAGATGAGCCGTAACCACTATGAAAATGTTAATTATCTAAATTCTCAGGATGAGGTGAAATTTGTCATCTGTGATCGCCAAGACTATGACTGGTGTTGCTTGCAGATTGACCACCTACGGCTCCGAGAAACAGGTGTCGATATCCTGTTCTCTCCCAGTCAGGGGCAGTTGTCACCCAAAGAGTTGGCTGGTTGGATCCTCGAGGACAGGCTCAATGTTCGAATGCAGCTACAGACCCATAAAATTATTTGGGGCGATGAGCCGGGGCGTTAGGAATGACACAAAAAGCAGTTATTTTAGTTTCAGGCGGTCTTGATTCCTCTACCGTGTTAGCCATGGCTAAACAGCAGGGTTTTGATTGCTATACCCTTAGCTTCGACTATGGGCAGCGGCATAGATCAGAACTGATTGCTGCAGCCAAAGTCTCAGAGGCAATGCAGGTTGAGGCGCACAAGGTTGTCAGTTTAGATCTGGGGACAATTGGCGGTTCGGCTTTGACCGATACCAATATTGACGTGCCAGAGTACGAGACAACGGGTATTCCAGTGACCTATGTGCCCGCCAGAAATACGGTATTTCTTTCTATTGCATTGGGCTGGGCAGAGGTGCTGGGTGCCAATGATATTTTTGTGGGTGTTAATGCGGTGGATTACTCGGGTTATCCAGATTGTCGCCCAGATTATATTAATGCCTTTGAACAGATGGCAAACTTGGCGACCAAAGCTGGCGTAGAAGGTAATAAGCTCACTGTTCATGCCCCATTAATAGATATGACCAAGGGTCAGATTATTCAAGCAGGATTAAAAATTGGGGTTGATTACACTGTCACTGTTTCCTGTTATCAGGCTGATGAACAGGGTGCTGCCTGTGGTGTTTGTGATAGCTGTAGACTCAGAAAACAGGGATTTATCGACGCAGGGATAAAAGATCCTACAAGATATAAAAATAGTGCTTGAATTTATCCTGCTGGTGAGTATTATACGCACCTCTTTTGAGGGCCGTTAGCTCAGTTGGTAGAGCAGTTGGCTTTTAACCAATTGGTCCCGCGTTCGAGTCGCGGACGGCCCACCATTTTCCTCAAAAGCTTCTTCCTAAGAAATCACTTTTTTAAGTCCCTGCAAAAGACTTTTCACTTTTTTGCACAGTTCTCTAGTCATTTTTACCTTTTATTGGGATTAATTCCTTAACGCTATGACTTTCATTGCTTTGCAGTAGTGGTTAAGTTGTTGGATAATGGGTCGATTATTAAAGATACACCAATTAATCATGGACTTGGTCATTGCCTAGAGCATAAATACTATGAGTAAACTTGATAACCACACCTACAGACTAATTATTCATTGCCCGGACAAGGTGGGCATTGTGGCGGCAGTGAGCCAGTTTATTGCTGATCATAATGGTTGGTTGTTGGAATCAAATTACCATGCCGATCCTGACAGTGATTGGTTTTTTATGCGCAATGAATTAAAAGCCAGTTCTTTATCCATTAGCTTGGACGAGTTTCGAGAAAAGTTTTCAGAGCTAGCGGCGAGCTATGATATGCGTTGGTCGATTTACGATTCTAAACAGCCGCAAAAAGTAGTCCTTTTGGCCAGTCATGCTTCCCATTGTTTGGCCGACTTGCTTCATCGCTGGCACAGTGGTGAGCTCGATTGCGAGATTAGCTGTGTGATTTCAAATCACGAAAATTTGCGATCAATGGTTGAATGGCACAATATTCCCTTTAAATATGTACCTGTAGATCGCAATGATAAGGCGCCTGCCTTTGCCGAAATGGAAACTATAATTGATTCCTATAGCGCCGATACCGTGGTTTTAGCCCGCTATATGCAAATTATTCCACCGCAAATGTGCGCTAAATACAAAGGCAGTATGATTAATATCCATCATAGCTTCTTGCCCTCATTTATTGGTGCCAATCCCTATGCAAAAGCCTACGAACGCGGGGTTAAGCTTGTGGGTGCAACCAGTCATTATGTGACTGAAGATCTAGATGAAGGGCCGATTATTGATCAGGATGTGGTGCGAGTGGGTCACAGTCATAGTGAAGATGACTTGGTTCGATTAGGGCGAGATGTTGAAACTTTGGTTTTGGCTAGAGCGCTCCGCAATCATCTTGAGAATAGAGTGATTGTCCATGGTCATAAGACCGTGGTGTTTGAGCAGTAAGTATGAGCGCAGGCTGTGTTAAGTTGACAGCCCGCGCCTTGTGTATAGATTTAGTATTCCGAGTTAACCACTACCACATCAACATCCAATGCTGAGATTACGCGTTCGGCAGTATTGCCGCGTCGGGTTTTAGTTAGACCGGTTTGACCCAGAGTCCCAATAATGACTACATCTGCATCAATTTGTTTAGATACCTTAGAAATCACCTCATCGGTATAGCCTTTTACGACATGGGTTTTACTCTGTTCTAGACCTGTGTGCTTGGCAAGTCGCCCGCGATCTGGATAAAGAAGAGAGTCGATGTAGGCATTGACCACATGAAAATCGGCATCGTAGCTCTCGGCAAGTTTCATGCCTCGTTCCAAAATATTTTTATTTAAAATTTCCTGATTTATTCTCGAGGCCTGGAAGTTAACTGCAGCCAATACAACCTTCCGCTGTGGCTTAGCTTCGTCGCGCACCAGAATAACTGGGCAGTTAGCTTCTTTAAGCAGTTCCCACTTAGATTCCGCGAAAATAAAGCGACTGCTTTTAATCGGTTTACCCGCGCGGATCATAATTCTAGTGGCACCAAAATGCTTGGCTGAAGCCATAATTGAACCCTGCCAATCATTGGACCATGAGACTTCAATTCTATATTTCAGGCCTGCATCTCTTAAGGGCTTGTGGATTTGCTGTTCAAACCAATCGGTATCCCGATAAATGCTAGGGTTTCTTGCATCAAGGTTAACGGTATTGCTGTCCACTGCAACAAACACGCAGATTTCTGGACGAGGGGTCATGAGTTGCGATGTAATTAGGGCGCGATCAAGGGCAACTTGCCTGTCCAGGGTTGGGTTCACAACAACAAATACTTTTTCTTGATATGACATTTTTTATCCTCGCTTATAAATGCGTTAAATCACTGTGCTCGCCATGCATGCAGTGCATGCCTATAGCCGATATTATGAATTGTGCGCATGGTACGAGAAATTACACTAAAAATGTTCATTTTTGGTTATGGTTTTTATTGATAACCTCTATACCATTTTAGTTATTACCCCTGTTAATCATGGTTATGGATTTAAAATTTAAATTTGTAGTAACAGAATAGCCGCATAAAACGTATAATTGCGCTTTTTAGATACTGCTAGTTTGCTTGAATTTTTTAAATTAACCCTTGGATAAAAAATGACGATTAGAACCAGAATTGCTCCATCACCAACCGGTGATCCTCACGTGGGTACGGCCTATGTGGCGCTGTTTAATATGGTGTTTGCCCGCAGTCAGGGGGGGCAGTTTTTACTGCGTATTGAGGACACCGATCAGACCAGATCGACGCCAGAGTCTGAGCAGGCTATTTTAGATGCCCTTTCATGGTTAGGCCTCAACTGGGATGAGGGTCCAGATGTCGGTGGTAACAAGGGTCCCTATCGTCAAAGCGAACGCTCAGATATCTATGCCAAATATGCCAATGAGCTTATTGAAAAAGGCTATGCTTTTCGATGTTTTTGTACGCCTAAGAGGCTTGATGAACTTCGTGCTAGTCAGATGCAGGAAAAACAGCCCCTAGGCTATGACGGTCACTGTGAAAACCTTTCCGAAGATGAGATTGCCGGGCGTCTTGCCAATAATGAGCCCTATGTAGTGAGAATGAAGGTTCCTCGAGAAGGGCAGTGCACATTTAATGATATGTTGCGCGGTGAGATCAGTATCGATTGGGCGCAGGTTGATATGCAAATACTGCTAAAAGCCGATGGCATGCCTACCTATCACCTAGCCAATGTGGTGGACGACCATCTCATGGAGATTAGCCATGTGATTCGAGGTGAAGAGTGGATTAACTCAGCACCCAAACATATTTTGCTTTATCAATATTTTGGTTGGGAGTTACCGGTATTCTGTCATTTGCCACTGTTGCGCAATGTGGATAAAAGTAAACTTTCCAAACGCAAGAATCCCACCAGTATTCTTTACTACCAACGCATGGGCTATTTGCCTGAAGCGTTGCTAAATTATTTGGGTCGAATGGGCTGGTCCATGCCTGATGAGCGAGAGAAATTCACTCTTGATGAAATGATGGCAGAGTTTGATATCCAAAGAATTTCTTTGGGTGGCCCGGTATTCGATGTTGAAAAATTGAGTTGGCTTAATGGTCTGTGGATTCGCGAAGAGTTATCTGATGAACAGTTGGCGGATCGACTGCATCAATGGGCGCTTAATCGCGAAACATTGTTACAGTTTTTACCTTTTGCCAAACAGCGTATGGAAACCTTTTCAGATATAGCCTCGCTGGGTAGTTATTTGGTATCTGGCATGTTGCCTATAACCGCTACGGATCTTCAGTCTGCAGGAATGGAAGATGACCAGTTACTCGAAGTCTTGCAGTTTGCCCTGTGGCGACTTGAAGCCATACAGCAATGGCAGAGAGATAATATATTCGAGGCACTTAAGGGTACCGCGGATGCAATGAATATTAAGCTCAAGCCTTTCTTAGCGCCGTTGTTTATCGCTATCGCGGGCAGTAGCTCTTCTATATCGGTAATGGACTCTATGGCGCTGTTAGGCGCAGATATGTCCAGAGCTAGGCTGCGCTTTGCCATTGATTTGCTGGGCGGTATCGGCAAGAAGAAACTCAAGAAAATGGAAAAGGCTTATCAGCAGTTAAATTAATTAAGTCTTAGGGGGTCGATTACTGATTAAGCTTGACTTGATCGCACCTGATCCCTATTATTCGCCATCCAATTTTGGGGCTATAGCTCAGCTGGGAGAGCGCAACACTGGCAGTGTTGAGGTCAGCGGTTCGATCCCGCTTAGCTCCACCATTTTTTTATCCCCTGCACCCAGTGCGGGGGTTTTTGGTTTAGGAGCATTGTTGATGAGAGCTTAGCTTCCAGCAAGCAGATTCAACTGTCGTTAATACAGCATCATAGGAGAAGTTCATTGATTAAGCCTCATGGCTCAGACAGCCTTAATCCTCGTCTTGTAAGTGCCGAGCGCGCTCAACAGTTACTAAGCGAAGCAGAATCATTACCAAACTTGGTTTTAAACTCAGCCGCTGCGGCAAATGCGGTTATGCTAGGTGCAGGTTATTTTAATCCCTTAGCCGGCTATATGAACCTTGCTGATGCGATCAGTGTTTCTGAAAGCTTACACACAAAAGAGGGTCTTTTCTGGCCTGTTCCTGTATTAAACCTTGTAGAAGATATTCAGGGCATTGAAGGCGCTCAGAAAATAGCATTACGCGATCCTAATACTGAAGGCAATCCAGTGATGGCAGTGATGACGGTTGATGCTATTGAAGCTGTGACTGATGCCCAAATTACCAGCATGGCTGAGGCTATTTTTGGTACTACAGACCCAGAGCATCCTGGAGTAGCCACCTTTACAAACCTAGGTCGTTATGTGGTTTCAGGTGATGTTGAAGTGCTTAGTTTGAGCTACTTCCAAGCGGACTTCCCCGATACCTTCAGAACAGCCACAGAAATTCGCAATGAAATTGCTGAGCGCGGCTGGGAAAAAGTAGTGGCTTTCCAAACCCGCAACCCCATGCACCGTGCTCATGAAGAATTATGTCGCATGGCAATGGAACGCTTGGATGCCGATGGGGTAGTGATTCATATGCTTCTCGGTAAACTTAAGCCCGGTGATATCCCTGCATCAGTTCGCGACAATTGTATCCGTAAGATGGTTGATCTTTACTTCCCAGAGAATTCGGTCATGGTTACCGGCTACGGCTTTGATATGCTCTATGCGGGCCCAAGAGAAGCGGTACTGCACGCAGTGTTCCGTCAGAATATGGGTGCAACCCACCTAATTGTTGGCCGTGACCACGCCGGAGTAGGAGACTATTACGGTGCCTTTGATGCACAGACGATCTTTGATGAAAAAGTGCCAGAGGGCGCCCTTGAAATTGAGATATTTAACGCTGATCACACTGCATTCTCGAAAAAACTTGGTCGCGTAGTGATGATGAATGAAGCCGAAGATCACAGTAAAGAGGATTTTATTTTGTTATCGGGCACTAAGGTGCGTCAGATGTTGGGTGAGGGCATTGCGCCACCGCCTGAATTTTCAAGACCAGAAGTGGCCCAGATTCTTATGGATTACTATCAAATCCAGAGCGACTAAGGCTATCCAATCCACAACGACTCAGTCGTTGCAAAGGGATTAATCATTAGGCAGGTAGTTTTAGCGAACTACCTGCTTTTTTGTTTTAAATGGAGTTTCTCGGGTTTTCTATGCAGTTTAAAGCATTTTAAGGGGGTTTTAGTGGTTTTAACCCTGTTTGAGAGTGCAATTTTACCGCGAAACCTGTATGCTTCGCGCCCTGTGAAACACCAACAAAACACTACTCAACTTGCCCATACTGTCGAAGTTTGACAATAACTCTAAAGTAAAAAATTTATGTCCTTTAAAGAACTCGGTTTATCCGCGCCAATTTTAAAAGCTGTAACCGCTCAAGGCTACAGTGAACCATCACCTATTCAAGCCAAAGCAATTCCTGCTGTGCTTGAGGGTCATGACCTAATGGCAGCCGCTCAAACTGGTACTGGCAAAACGGCAGGCTTTACTCTGCCTATATTAGAGCGTTTAAGTGGTGGACGCCGCGCAGGCGCCAATCAAGCACGATGCTTAATACTGACGCCCACACGAGAATTAGCCGCACAGGTAGGCGAAAGTGTCGCTACTTACTCCAAGCATCTTTCATTAACTTCAACCGTTGTATTTGGCGGAGTGAAGATCAATCCACAGATGATGAAGCTGAGAAAGGGTGTTGATATTCTTGTAGCAACGCCGGGTCGACTAATGGATTTACATAGTCAAAATGCTGTGAGATTTGATCATCTACAGGTTTTAGTTCTAGATGAAGCGGACCGTATGCTCGATATGGGCTTTATTCGCGATATTAAGCGAATTATTGATTTACTGCCGCGCCGCCGCCAGAATTTACTATTTTCAGCGACTTTTTCAGACGATATTCGCAATCTTGCTAGAGGCCTGTTGCGCAAGCCTATCGAAATTTCTGTGAGTCCGCGTAATGCCACAGCAACCTCGGTGACTCAGCATATCCATCCCGTGGATAAGAAAAAGAAAGCCCAGTTACTAACGCGCTTGATTCATGATGGCAAGTGGGATCAGGCACTGGTGTTCACTAAAACTAAGCATGGTGCTAACAAGCTAACCAAGCACTTAGAATCTGAAGGCATTGTAGCCGCCGCTATTCATGGCAATAAAAGTCAGGGTGCACGAACTAAAGCATTAGCAGGTTTTAAAGCCGGTGAAATTCGTATTTTAGTGGCAACAGATATTGCCGCTCGTGGTCTAGACATTGAACAGCTACCACAGGTGGTTAATTTTGATCTGCCCAATGTATCTGAAGACTATGTGCATCGTATTGGACGTACCGGTCGTGCTGGACAAACGGGTAAAGCAATTTCTTTAGTCAGCGCTGATGAAGTCGATCTTTTGTCCGATATTGAGCGCTTAATACAGCAGCTATTGCCGCGCGAAGACGTCGAAGGCTATGAGCCCAAGCATGCTCTTCCAGAAACTACATTAAGAGCGCCAGTTAAGCCTAACAAGCCAAGAAAGGCGCTCAATCGTGAAACCGGCGCAGGTAACAAAAGCAGGCACAGTAAAAAGTCGGGCGATGATAATCGCTCAGGCTATGGTCAGGGCCCTAAGCCGGGAACCAAACGCAAAAGCGGTGGACGCAATCAGACTGCAAAAGCCACAGAGGCTGGTAGTTGTGATTCAGGTAAGCCATCATATTCGCAACGCAAATCATCTACCAAAGGCAAGTCAGGATCAGGATCAGGGTCAGGTAAATCACCCTACGGTTCTGGTGGCGGTAAACGCAGTGGCGGAAATAGCTTTGGTGGTAATCGATCTGGCTCAGACAGACGCGGCAATCGATAAACACTTTTACTTGGCTCATCACTTTTGGGTGAGCTCTGTTCGAAACCCTAATTTAGAGAAGACAACTTAATGTTTGAATTTCAGCTAAGCAAAGTAGCAACCTTTAAGAATGACCTATTATCAGGTCTTACTGTTGCCCTAGCGTTGGTTCCTGAAGCTGTGGCATTTGCCTTTGTAGCTGGTGTAGCGCCGCTAGTAGGTCTGTATGCCGCCTTTATGGTGGGTCTTATCACTGCAGTGATTGGCGGTCGCCCGGGTATGATTAGTGGTGCTACCGGTGCCTTAGCCGTAGTTATGGTTTCTTTAGTGGCACAGCATGGTGTTGAATACCTGTTTATCACCGTGGTACTCATGGGTATCCTGCAAATTGCTGCGGGTATATTTAAGCTGGGTAAGTTTATTCGAATGGTACCCCACCCAGTAATGCTGGGCTTTGTTAACGGTTTGGCGATTGTTATTTTCCTAGCGCAGCTGGGTCAGTTTGGCGAAGCCGGTCAGCCGGGTTGGTTAGACGGCACCTTCATGCAGGGTACTATTGTGGATGTAGCCTGGTTGCAGGGAAGTGCTATGAGCATGCTACTGGGATTAGTCCTGTTAACGATGTTGATTATTTATTTCCTACCTAAAATCACTAAAGCCATTCCATCCTCACTGGCGGCTATCTTGGTGGTAACAGGCCTAGTATTAGGTTTTGACCTAGATACTAAAGTAGTAGGTGATGTTGCTTCAATCAGCGGCGGCTTACCCTCTTTCCATATTCCAATGGTTCCGTTTACCTTTGAAACACTGATGATCATTCTGCCTTATTCGATTATTTTGGCGGCTATTGGATTGATTGAGTCATTGCTGACATTGCGTCTTATTGATGAAATTACTGAAACCCGTGGTCGTGGTAACAAAGAATGTATTGGTCAGGGCGTGGCTAATACGGTGACGGGTTTATTTGGTGGTATGGGTGGTTGTGCCATGATCGGACAAAGCATGATTAATGTGAATTCTGGGGGACGTGGACGTCTTTCGGGTATTAGTGCAGCTCTGTTTTTGTTGTTATTTATACTAGTTGCATCGCCACTCATCGAACAGATCCCATTGGCAGCACTCATCGGTGTGATGTTTATTGTGGTCATAGGTACTTTTGAGTGGTCTAGCTTTAGAATTATCGGCAAGGTGCCCAAAACTGATGCGCTAATCTTAGTCTTAGTTTCTGGTGTTACGGTAGCTACAGATTTAGCGGTAGCAGTAGTTGTAGGTGTGATTGTTTCTGCCCTAGTTTTCGCTTGGCAGCATGCCAAGTATATTTGTATTGAAGCCAGAGAAGATCATAAGGGCTCAACGGTCTATGCGGTAACAGGCCCATTGTTCTTTGGCTCGGTCACCTCATTTTTAGAGCGCTTTGATCCCAAGGCTGATAATGACGATGTGGTAATTGATTTTGCACGTTCGCGGGTTGCTGATCACTCGGGTCTCGAGGCCATAGATACTTTGGCAGAGCGATATCTGAAGGCCGGAAAAAATCTACATTTAGTTCACCTGAGTGAAGAATGTCGCAGACTGTTGACCAAAGCTGGCAATCTGGTTGAAGTTAACGTGATCGAAGATCCAAAATACTTTGTGGCAGACGACAGTCTGGCATAATTATTAAAAAAACTGCCATTTCTGCACTAGTGGCGACTTGAAATTTGGTTTTTTGCCCTTACCTAGGTAACAGAGGCAAAAAAACTTGCCAAAGATTAGGTTTAACTAGGAGAGATGGCAGAAATGACAGCAAAGTCCAAAAGCAAAGCAGAAACCATGGGTTTCCAAACTGAAGCAAAACAACTGCTTCAGTTAATGATTCATTCTTTATATTCCAACAAAGAAATCTTCTTACGCGAATTAATTTCTAATGCATCCGATGCAACTGATAAGTTGCGGGTTGAAGCCCTAGAAAACAGCGCGCTATACGAAAGTGATGGCGAGCTTAGAATTAGAATTGCGGTCAATGAAGAGGCTAAAACCATTGAGATTTCTGACAATGGTATTGGTATGTCAAAAGATGAGGTTATTGCTAACCTAGGTACCATTGCCAAATCGGGTACTTCTGAATTTCTTAAAAACCTTACCGGTGACCAAAAGAAAGATTCCCAATTAATCGGTCAGTTTGGTGTGGGTTTCTATTCTTCATTCATCGTAGCCAAGCAGGTTGTTGTCGAAACCCGACGTGCGGGTGAGGCAGCTAATGAAGCGGTGCGCTGGACCTCTGAGGGTGAAGCTGACTTTAAAGTTGAGTCCATTGAAAAAGCCGATCGCGGAACCAGTATCACATTGATTTTAAAAGATGATGAGCAAGAGTTTGCCAATAACTGGCGCCTGCGCAGCATTATCAAAAAATACTCTGATCATATTGCTATTCCCGTGCAGATGGAAAAAATTCAGCCACCAGCAGGAGAGGGCGAAGAGCCAAAAGCTGATCAAGCACCTGAATGGGAAGCCATCAACGACGCCCAAGCCTTGTGGACAAAATCACGAAGCGAAGTCAGTGATGATGAGTACAATGAATTCTACCGTCATATATCCCATGATTTTGCCGAACCATTAAGTTGGAGCCACAACCGCGTAGAGGGCAAGCACGAGTACACCAGCTTGCTGTATATCCCCGGTATGGCGCCAATGGATCTCTATCAGCGTGAAGCTGCAAGAGGTTTAAAGCTGTATATCAAGCGTACCTTTATTATGGATGACGCTGAGCAGTTCTTACCTATGTACCTGCGTTTTGTAAAAGGCGTATTGGACAGTGCTGATCTTCCGTTGAATGTGTCTCGTGAAATACTGCAGAGCACACCAATGGTTGATAGCATTCGCTCAGCCTTAACTAAGCGTATCTTAGATATGCTGGCTAAAATGGCAAAAAGCGAACCCGAAAAGTATGCGACATTCTGGAATCAGTTTGGTGCAGTCCTTAAAGAAGGGCCCAGTGAAGATAATGGCAACAGCGAAAAAATTGCCAAATTATTCAGATTTGCCAGCTCAACCAGCGAGGGAACTGATCCATCAGTTAGCCTAACTGATTATATCGAGCGCATGAAAGAGGGTCAGGACAAAATTTACTATGTGACTGGCGACAGTCATTCAGTGGTTGCTAACAGCCCCTATTTAGAAGTGTTCCGCAAGCATGGCATTGAAGTGATTCTAATGTCTGATCGTATTGATGAGTGGATGATGGGCTATTTAACAGTGTTTGATGGCAAATCCTTCCAAGATGTCGCTCGCGGTGATCTCGATCTAAGTGCCATTATTGGCGAAGACGACAAGACTGATAAAGACAGCAAGTCTAAGGCCGAAAAGAAAGATAAAACGGCTGAAGATGCCTTGCTAGAGCGTGTTAAAGGCCTATTAGAGACCAAGGTTGAAGCGGTTAAAAGCACCAGTCGCCTAACTACTTCACCGGCCTGTTTAGTGGTGGGGCAGGATGATATGGGTGAGCAGATGCGAAAAATTATGCAGGCGGCAGGTCAGGCAGTGCCAGAAACCAAGCCTATACTAGAGCTCAATATGGAACACCCCTTAGTAGCTAAACTAGCTGACGAAACAGAGGATGAAAATGCAGGGCGTTTAGCCTCGGTGTTATTCGACCAAGCCGCATTATCAGCCGGCAGGCAGTTGGAGAACCCCGCGCAGTTTGTGCAGGAACTCAATAAACTGATGTTTCAATAAGATCTCTAAACCAAAAAAGCGCTCTAGTTAGGGCGCTTTTTTTATATCAAGGCTGACATCCACTGTTGCACTACCTATAATGCAATGCATAAAGCCAAGGGCCTTGTTGGAGAAGACTCAATTGGAAAATACGAATCAGCTAAAAATAGCAGTGTTGGGTGGTGGTAGTTTTGGTACTGCCATAGCTAATATGGTGGCAGTGAACAACTACTCAGTGACCCTGTGGATGCGCAGTGAAGACAGCCTGAAGCAGATACAGGAAACCGGTGAAAATTCAAATTACCTGCCTGGGTATCAGTTAAGCAAATCACTCAATTTAACCAACGACCTAAATCAAGCCTTAGAGCAGGTCGATGTGGTGTTTTTTGCCGTGCCCAGTAGTTCATTTCGGCAGTTGGCGCGCAAAGCCCAGCCACTGTTGTCTGCGGATACCCTTTTGATTAGTACCGCCAAAGGTATTGAGGCTGATAGCTTTATGCTGCCGAGCCAAATCCTCGAACAGGAGATACCCCAGTGTGAAGTGGGGGTTATCAGTGGTCCTAATTTGGCCGCAGAAATTGCCCAGTTCCAAATTACTGCCACGGTGATTGCCAGCGAATCAGAGGTGCTCTGTGCAAGAGTTCAAGAACTACTGGCGTCTAACTATTTTCGAGTTTACGCCAACCATGATCGCTATGGTGTAGAGTTAGGTGGAGCCCTTAAAAATATTTATGCCATTGTTTCGGGTATAGCCGAGTCAATGAATGCAGGACAGAACACTAAGAGTGTGGTGCTAACCCGAAGCCTAGCGGAAATGAGTCGGTTTGCCGCTAAATTAGGCGCAAACCCCCTAACCTTTTTAGGTTTAAGTGGCGTAGGTGATTTGTATGTAACCTGTACCTCACCTCTGAGTCGCAATTTTCGAATTGGCACAGCCCTAGGTCGCGGTGAGACATTAGAGCAGGCTATTGCCTCTGTAGGACAAATTGCCGAGGGTATAAATACCACAAAATTAGTGAAACAAAAGTCTGAAGAACTTGGCATATACATGCCCCTAGCTTCAGGCTTATACTCGACAATGTTCGAGGGTCTCTCGATTGTAGAATCATTGAAAACAATGATGTTGGCAGAACAAAACACAGATGTTGAATTTACGGTGAAAGCAAATGATTAATGGAAATATGTCCCTAACAAATGTAGATACATGGATAAGACTGGCCTATATGGTGCTATTTGCAGTATTGGTAATGGCCGCTCGCCTAGTGGTAAGCATAGTGGTGGTTGTACAGTTTGCACTGGTACTGGTCTTTGGTAAGGATAATGAAAATTTACGCAACTTAGGGCAGGGCTTGGGTAAGTGGGTTTATCAAGCCATTATGTTTTTAACCTTTAATAGCAATGACAAGCCATTTCCCTTTGATGAATGGCCGGTGCTAGATGCTACCGAGGGCTACTCAGTGGCTTCGCCAGAAGAGGTTGAGGACGTTGAAGTTGTCGAAGCAGAAGATGACGATATTCCATCCTTTACTGCTGGTGATTCAGCGGCAGAAAAAGACAATAGTAAATAATTCATCTACCCTTAAAGATCTGAATGGAGCTTTATTTCCTGCGTCATGGCGATGCAGAAAATAACTTTCCCGATAGCCAAAGACAGTTATCGGATCAGGGGCGACAGCAGGTAATTGAGCAGGCCAAGCGGCATAGATAGAGCTTGGCGACCCTAGAGTCTGTAATAACCAGTCCACTTGTTCGCGCATACCAAAGCGCTGAACTTGTTATGTCGCAGGCATCAATTCAATGTCGGCCACAGATAACGGACTGCCTATTACCCAATGCTCAGATTGCAGGGGTTGAGCAACTACTAGAAAACAATAACAGCCAGAGAATACTGCTAGTGGGTCATCTGCCACTGTTGGATCAGCTCATAAATTATTTTGTTGGAGACAGCGCTGATCGAATGGCAACTGCAAGCCTGGCATCGCTATCGATGAACCATGCGTATAGAGGTCTCGCTACATTAAACTGGATACATCATGCCAATTGAATTTGTACAGCACCGCACCTTTGAATCCAATGGGGTTCAGCTTGCCGCCAAAGAATGGGGTACCCCAGAGGGTAAGCCCGTTATTGCTCTGCATGGCTGGCTAGATAATGCCAATAGCTTCGATAAGATGCTGCCCTTTTTAGAGGGTATGCATGTGATTGCTGTGGATATGGCGGGGCATAGTCAAAGTGGCTTTCGCTCAGCCGATTCCGGTTATGATATATGGCAAGATATAGCCGATGTGCTGGCTATCTCTCAGCAGATGAACTGGGATAGCTTTGCATTACTGGGTCATTCACGAGGTGCTATCGTTTCTGCACTGGTGGCTGGTACTTTCCCTGAATTAGTCACCCATAGCCTGTTAATTGACAGCTATTTCCCGATTCCTAACAAGCCGGCTAACGCCGCGGCACAGTTAGCCAAGGCCATTACTGACAGTCAAAAGTTTAGAGCCTTTAAGCCCTCAGCCTTTAATACTATGGCCGATGCAGTCAACGCCCGAGTAAACGGCTTTGTGCCGCTTCAAGAAGCCGCCGCCGTGATTCTAGCTGAACGTGGTGTGGTTGAGGTGGATGGCAAGTTTTCATGGCGCAATGATCAGCGACTCAAGGTATCGTCTATGGTGACCTTTACTAAAGACCAATGCGAAAGCTTTTTTACCGCTATTAAATGTCCGATTATGCTGATAAAGGCCGAAAGTGGTCTGTTATCTGGCCCTATACAGCCGCAACTATTGGACTGGGTGCCGCATATTGAAGTGATTTCTATGGCAGGTTCACACCATCTGCATCTCGAAGATCAAGCCGAACAGGTGGCCCATAAGGCGCAACAATTTTTCGGATAAAGTTACGCCTGTAAATTAGCGAGTTTATGGGTTGTCTACTGATTGCCTAAAAGCGTCAAAAATTCAGTGCGGGTCGCCTGATCGGTGCGGAAAGAACCCAGCATAGCCGATGTTTTCATCGAAGAGTTTTGCTTCTCAACACCGCGCATCATCATACACATATGCTTGGCCTCAACAATAACGCCCACGCCAAGCGCACTAGTGGCTTCCTGAATAGTTGAAGCGATTTGCTGAGCTAAGGCCTCTTGAATTTGCAGACGGCGAGCAAACATATCAACGATGCGTGCTACCTTAGATAAACCGATAACCTTACCGCTGGGGATATAGGCAACATGACATTTGCCGATAAAGGGTAAGAGGTGATGTTCACACAGAGAAAATAACTCAATATCCTTAACAATCACCATTTCTTCAGAATCAGAAGGGAAGAGTGCGTCATTAATCACTTCCTTGAGATCCATATGGTAACCGCTAGTTAAGTATTCAAATGCCTTAGCAGCACGATCTGGAGTATCTAAAAGGCCAGGGCGTGTAACGTCTTCGCCAGTGCTTTGTATTATTTTTAGATATTCGTCTCTCATGTCCTACCCTCATTTTTTTATTGGATACTGCAGGGCCATTTTCTAATAAACTACAGACCATTGCTAGCGAGAAGGGTAAAATAGTCTGATAATAGTTCAATATTAGCCCAATAATTAAAGCCAACGAGGCAAAACAGTGTCAACACCAACAAAAACCATTGGCGAAATGCTCGAATACGGCCAAATCCTGTTTGAACAAAGCGATGTCTATTTTGGTCATGGAACAGATAATGCATGGGATGAAGCGGTGTATCTCTTATCCCATGTGCTTGATTTACCGCCAAATGCCGATCGTTCATTGCTCGATAACAGTATTCCTGTCGCCGAGCAAAATAAAATTGAAGCGCTGTTTCAGCGACGCATCAATGAGCGAGTTCCCGCGCCCTACATAACCAAACAGGCATGGTTTTGCTCCTTACCTTTTTATGTGGATGAGCGGGTTATCGTGCCGCGCTCACCAATCGCTGAGATAGTTTACAACCAGTTTCAGCCCTGGTGTGGTAACGAGCCACGCAAGGTTTTAGATCTTTGCACCGGCAGTGGCTGTATCGGCATTGCCTGCGCCTATGCCTTTGAGCAGGCACAGGTGGTACTCAGTGATATCTCTAATGAAGCGCTAGAGGTCACCGATATCAATATTCAAAAGCACGATTTAAGTCACCGTGTAACGGCGATTGAATCGGATTTATTCTCAGGGTTTGATAGTAGTGCTAAAAACAGCTTTGATCTAATTGTCAGCAATCCGCCCTATGTGGATGCCGACGACCTAGCGCAGATGCCCGATGAATTTACCCATGAACCCGAATTAGCTCTGGCTTCGGGTGATGACGGGCTAGATTTTACCCGTCGGCTATTAAAGCAGGCCGCAGATTATCTGACGCCGCAGGGAGTGCTGGTAGTTGAAGTGGGTAATTCCTCAGTAGCACTGGATCGCGCATTCCCCGAAGTGCCCTTTACATGGCTAGAATTCAGCGAAGGTGATGCAGGGGTTTTTGTTCTAACCCATGAACAGTTACAGGTCTATGCCGCGAGTTTTAGCTAACAAAACTATGGATCATAGAGATGAAACATGGATAGGCTATGCAAAAGCACAGCTAATTTGCGTATAATCAATTTTTTAATTTAACTTAAAGCACTGAGAATCTTATGGCCGGCAATACCATTGGAAAATTATTTACCGTTACTAGCTTTGGCGAAAGCCATGGGCCTGCGATCGGGTGTATTGTTGATGGCTGCCCTCCAGGGCTAGAAATCAGTGCCGCGGATTTACAGCCGGATCTCGATCGTCGTAAACCTGGCCAGTCTAGATATACCACCCAACGCAAAGAAGACGACGAGGTGCAAATTCTCTCGGGTATTTTTGAGGGTAAAACCACCGGTACTGCCATTGGTATGATCATTAATAATAAAGATCAAAAATCCAAAGACTACGGCAATATAAAAGACCTATTTCGTCCGGCCCATGCCGATTACACCTATCATCAAAAATACGGTGAACGTGATTATCGAGGTGGCGGACGTAGTTCCGCGCGCGAAACCGCCATGCGTGTTGCCGCCGGTGCGATTGCCAAAAAGTACCTCAAGCAACAGCTGGGTATTGATATCTTTGGTTATGTTTCTCAGTTGGGTCCTGTGATTCCTGAAAATTTCGATCGCGATGTGATCGAAACCAACCCATTCTTCTTTCCTGATGCCGACAAGGTCGCTGATTTAGAAAGCTATATGCAGGCACTGGGCAAAGAGGGTAATTCAGTGGGCGCAAAGGTCACTGTCGAAGCACGCAACATGCCTGTGGGCTTGGGCGAGCCGGTATTTGATCGCCTTGATGCTGACATAGCTTATGCACTGATGGGTATTAACGCCGTAAAGGGCGTAGAAATGGGTGCAGGTTTTGAAGTGGTCGCGCAAAAGGGTACTGAACACCGCGATGAAATCACTCCAGAGGGATTTTTATCCAATAATTCAGGGGGTGTTTTAGGTGGAATTTCTTCAGGCCAAGATATTGTTGCCCATGTAGCGATTAAGCCAACCTCAAGTATTCGTCTGCCGGGTCAATCCATTGATAAGCACGGCAATGCCGCAGAAGTGGTAACCAAAGGGCGACATGATCCCTGTGTGGGTATTCGTGCTGTGCCGATTGCAGAAGCAATGCTCGCCATTACATTAATGGACCATTACCTACGACATAGAGCACAAAATGCGGATGTAGATTCAGGTTTAGACCCCGTCTAAGCCTGTTATTCTTTTGGTCTCTAAATCTTGGCCTCTAACTTTTAGCCTCTAGTTTACAGCGAATATACTCGCTGTGGCGGATATGCAGAAGGTCCGCAACCCGTCGAATAATATTCTCTTCGTGTTTATCGAGTTCACCATCAGCGTAAGCCACTTTCCACATAGACGTCAGCAACTGAAGCTTGCCCTCTAGGTCGTAGTGATCGTTAATCTGCTTAGTAAACTGATACAGCGATGTAGCATCTTCAACCTCAGCTTTAGATAGACTGATCAGCTCGTCCACCTGCCCTTTATCCAACTCAAGAATAGAGCAAAGGGTAGCGCTAATGGATTGCAGCTCTTGATCATCCATATGACCATCAATCACCATCACCTCGATTAGCAAGGCCGCCGTAGCCAAATGCTCTTCAGCGACCTTCTCTTGATCCGACTGTTGCTCTTTTTTAGCAAACAGCTGTTTGATCTTACTCAGCATTAAGCGATATCTCGCAGCCAAGTTTCTAATTTATTTTGATCTTTCACAAAGCCGCGAATACCCTCAGCCAACTTTTCAGTGGCCATCGCATCTTCGTTCATTTCAAATCTAAATTTGCTTTCATTACCCTGAGTATAATTAATGCGCTTGCCAGTATTACTAGGGTCAAGCTTGCGGGTTAGGGTGCCATAGTCATCGCCCAGTGCAGACAATAATTGCGGGCTAATGGTTAAGCGGTCACAGCCCGCTAACTCAGTGATTTCTTCAATGTTTCTAAAGCTCGCGCCCATCACAATGGTGTTATAGCCGGTTTGCTTGTAATAGTTGTAGATGCGAGTCACCGATTGAACACCGGGATCATCCTCTGGCGGATAATCATTAAGACCGGTATTAGCTTTGTACCAATCCAAAATACGACCCACAAAAGGCGAGATTAAAAAGGCACCGGCATCAGCCGCTGCGGCAGCCTGTGAAAAGCTAAACAAAAGCGTAAGGTTACAATTAATGCCTTCTTTTTCGAGTTGTTCAGCGGCACGAATACCTTCCCAAGTGGACGCCATTTTGATCAGTACGCGGCTCTTATCAATACCGGCCTGTTCATACAGCGCAATCAAACGACGCGCCTTAGCAATCGATGCCTCAGTATCAAAAGACAAATGAGCATCCACCTCAGTAGAAACTCGACCCGGAATAGTCTCAAGAATCTTTTCACCAAAACCCACCGCTAATTTATCCATGCAATCATCAAGCTGCTCTTTAGAAGAAAGCTTGCCAGTAGTCACTGATTTGATCACATCCTCAACTAGGCCACGGTAAGCCGGCATCTGCGCCGCCTTAAGCAACAGGGAAGGGTTAGTGGTTGCATCTTCAGGGGCATATTGCGCAATCGCATCAAAATCACCCGTATCAGCAACCACAGTGGTTATTTCTTTTAGTTGGTCTAGTTTGCTTTTGTTACTCATAAATCTGTCTATCCTGTTGTCTTAGCCAAAGCCTCTATTAACACATCAATAGTGGCGTTAGGTTGGTGGGCATTTTCGCTAATATGTCGCCTAAATTGTCGCGCGCCGGGCATGCCATGAAAAAGCCCCAAAATATGTCGTGTCATAGATTGGAGTTTAATATTCTGAGAGAGTTCATTATCCACATATTGGATGAAGTCTTCAGCAACTTTTTTACGACTTTGCATAGAATTTTCACTGCCGTAGATTTGCTGATCAACCTCAGCCAAAAGATAGGGGTTAGTATAAGCCTCTCGACCAATCATTACCCCATCAATCTGCGTTAAATGCTGTTTAGATTGCTCCAAGTCAGTGATGCCGCCATTAATGATTATCTCAAGCTCAGGGAAATCCTGTTTCAGCTGATATACCCGCCCATAATCCAGTTCCGGAATCTCACGATTCTGTTTTGGGCTTAAGCCCTTAAGCCACGCCTTGCGCGCATGCACAATAAAAGTCTCGCAACCCGTATCAGCCACAGTGCCCACAAAGTCAGTTAGAAAATCATAAGAATCAAAATCATCCACGCCAATACGATGCTTAACTGTGACTGGCACATCCACCGCATCCACCATCGCCTTCACGCAGTCCGCCGTAGTCTGCGCATGCTTCATCATAATCGCGCCAAACATACCGTTCTGCACTCGATCGCTAGGGCAACCGCAGTTAAGATTAATTTCATTGTACTGGTAGTCGCTAGCAATCTTACACGCCTTCGCTAAATCGCTAGGGTTACTGCCCCCCAGCTGCAAAGCCACCGGTTGCTCCGCCTCATGCATCTGCAAATGCCGATGGGCATCACCATAGATAATCGCACCGGTTGTCACCATCTCGGTATACAGCACTGTATGCTGACTAATCAGACGCAAGAAATAGCGACAGTGGCGGTCAGTCCAGTCCATCATTGGGGCGATACAGAATTTTCTATTCATTTTCAATAACTTAGCCTAACTTTATATAACGTCTTATAATCTTTTATAATTTTAACTAATTTTGGCACTGTACCATTTTTGTCGTTGATTTCATTAGATGCTTATTAAGATTAATTTCAAGGGGATGTTGGTATGAGTTTCCTATTCGTTTTTCTAGCACAAAAGTTAAACATTAAATTTGAATAAGGCCGTATTAATATCAATAAAAGTATTTACTGATAGTAGTTTTATTTGTCTGAAAACTTTAATTTCACCTAATTATTATTCCTTAACAAAAATATAAAAGGCCCCATTAGGGGCCTTTTATAAGTGATATGAATACCTAAAAAAAGATACTTCTTATGTTAAAAACTTATGCTCAAACCAATTGTTGCTTGTTCTTGATTTTCACTAGCGGCTACTCCAAAGGTGAAACCAGTTGATTCATCTTGAGGGATTCTGACTGTGACTGACATCATAGGGTCTGGTGTATCAATAAATGCAAAATCATAACTCATCTGACTTGAACTAATTAATGCATATCCTATACCTAAAACATTTTCGCTGGTGCCACTTGTTTTAGACACAGATGAACTTGCATAAAATGTTCCTGTTTCAAAACTACTCAGGCCAACTGAACCGGATACTCCCCATAGAGAGTAATCTTCTGACACTCCTCCATCAACAGCTCCTGCAACTAAGGATAATGATATATTATCTACAACAGTTCCAAATGAAATCGAGTACACGTCACTTTCAATATCGGAAATGTTGGAAAATGACATATTTATATAGTTACTATTAGCCGATGAAATCGATGTAAAAGTAAGTAATGTTAATGCAAGCATTGTTTTTTTCATGAGTAGAGCTCTATTTTATTAGTGTATTTATGATACCCATACTACGAGTTAATGACAAGATTCAAGCATTGCCATATGCTTTAAAATCTTCTAGTGTATTTAAAAAAATACATTGATATATGAAGTCCAAATAAAATCGTCAGTCCACGAATATGAAAATTTCCATAATCTAGAAGTTGTACTAATCTTTCTTTTAAAAAGCTTTTACTAGCTCCCGTCCATAGAATTATCAAATACAAATGACGATTTCATTTGAACTAATAGCAATAGGTCAACTCACATCAAACAGGCAAAGTCGATCCCTCGCACTGGTACCATTTTTGCTCCATGCCATTTTAATCCATTGATTTTACTGCTAATCGTTCCAGTCCATCATCGGGGCGATACAAAATTTTCGATTGATTGGCATAGTTTGTTCAGGCTGTTTGTAATTAGAGGGTATTTTATATTAGTTTTGGGGTTTTGGTGGAGAAAAAATCTTTTTCACCCAGTCAATTCATAGAAAATTTCAAAAATTAGAGAACATACAAAAATCCTAATACTTATGGACTATATTTACTGAGAATAAAGTAACCAAAGATTAGGATGATTATGATAATTAAAGGGATTTCAGCCAGCATACCCTCTCGTGTTGTAACCAATGATGATATGGTCGAAATGATCAGGGATCAGTCTACAGAGTTTGAAGGCGATCTTGATCAGACACTTGAGACGGTAAAAAAACTTCTTGAAAAATCGGGGTTAAAGCAACGTCATTGGTGTGATCGCCATGAACTACCTATTGACCATGTAGCCAAGGCCTGCAAAGAGGCTTTGGCTGATTCTTATTTACAAAAAAATCATATCGAGCTTTTGATATCTGTCGGTATAGGTCGTGGCTTTTTAGAGCCGGGTAATAGCCATATGATTGCTAATGCGCTTGGCTTTGATAAGGCGCAGTGTTTCGATATTGTTGATGCCTGTATGAGCTGGGTTCGAGCCATGCAGTTGGTTGATAACCTATTTCAAAGTGGCGGCTATCGCAATGCACTTATTATCAATGCTGAGTTTAATACCCATCAGGGTGGCCCGCTATATCCGCATAATCTAAATTTACGCCGAAGGAGCCAGATTGAGCATACCTTTCCAAGCTTTACTATTGGTGAGGCCGCAACAGCCACATTGTTAATCCCCAGTGAGCCAGATAACTTTGAATTTTACTTTTCAACTCGCCCCGATTTGTCAGATTTGTGCACTATACCGCTTAAAAATTATGAGGGTTTTTGCCATCCGACTGAAAAGATTGGTAAAAATGAGTCATCTAGTAGCTGTTGGGCTTTTATATAGTGCTTTTTCATGGGTTGCCTGTCCGCTGGGTTACGATTGGAAACTAATTGATGCTAGCATATTTAAAGATTAGCATTTGTATAACCTAGTTTCTCTGATCCAATTGGGTTAAAAAATCGGTACAATCGGCCATGGCTTTTGATTCTGAAACTTTTTTAAAATCGCTTACCCAGCGTCCGGGCATTTATCAAATGCTAGATGCCGAGGGTGCAGTGCTGTATGTGGGTAAGGCTAAAAAGCTGAGAAATCGGGTAAGTAGTTATTTTCGCAAGTCGGGTTTGACGCTTAAAACCCAGGCTTTGGTGAAGCGCATTGTTGATATTGAGGTGACGGTTACTGAAACTGAAATTGAGGCGCTGATTCTTGAGCATAATTTAATTAAACAATATCGTCCGCCGTTTAATATCTTGATGCGCGATGATAAAAGCTACCCCTATATCTTTTTATCCGATCGCGATACCTGGCCGCGGTTGGCTTTTCATCGTGGTCCAAAAAAGGCCAAGGGCAGTTATTTTGGTCCTTTCCCTAGTGTGCAGGCGGTGCGCGATAGCATGGGGTTTTTGCAGAAGGTTTTTAAGGTTCGTCAGTGTGAGGATGTATTTTTTAAGAATCGTTCGCGGCCCTGTTTGCAGTATCAAATTAAGCGTTGTACGGCACCCTGTGTGGATTTGGTGAGTGCTGAGGACTATGCGCAGGATGTGAATAAAACCCGTCTATATTTAGATGGTAAGGCGGATAAGATTTTAAAGCATCTTGAAGTTGATATGGAGAATGCATCGGCTGAGCTTAATTTTGAGAAGGCAGCTGATCATCGGGATCAAATTTCTGCTCTGCGGCAGATCCAATCACAGCAGGTGATCGAGAAGGGTAAGGGTTTAATTGACGTGGTGGCTGCGGCAGTGATCGATGGTATGGTCTGCGTGCATATACTTTATATTAGGCAGGGGCGTATTTTGGGGAGTCGTAGTTATTATCCAAAATCACGCTTAGTGAATAGTCCAGATGAGCTCTTAGGTGATTTTTTACCACTGCTGTATTTAGAGGGTGGTTCGCGCCCAGATTTACCTAAAGAAATTGTAGTGGGCCATAAGATTACCGATGCGGAGGTTATTGCTGATGCTATCGCCCAGCAGGTGGGGCGTGGTATTGAGATTCGTCATTCAGTTCGCGGGGTGCGATCAAAGTGGTTAGAGCTGGCTTTGCGAACGGCAGAGCAAAATTTATCGGCTAAATTAGCTTCTAAAAAGACTCAGCAACAGCGGTTTGAGTCCTTACGTGAAACCCTCGAGTTAGATGAAGCCCCCCAGCGTATGGAGTGCTTTGATATTAGCCATAGCAGTGGCGAGGCGACAGTGGCTAGTTGCGTGGTATTTGATAGCAATGGCCCTTTAAAGAGCGACTATCGCAAGTTTAATATCGAGGGAATTACTCAGGGCGATGATTATGCGGCCATGGCACAGGCCGTTCGCCGTCGCTATACGCGATTACTTGAGGGTGAGGCTAAGCTACCTGATATTCTGGTGATCGATGGCGGTAAGGGTCAGTTGGGAATGGTTAAGGATGTGCTGAATGAGCTAGGGGTAGTGGGGGTGATGTTGCTGGGTATTGCTAAAGGAACCACGCGCAAGCCGGGTTTGGAAACCTTAATTTTGGCGGGCCAAAATAATCGGGTGATTGCCAAGCCACAAACCGCAGCTTTGCATCTGTTACAGCAGATTCGTGATGAGGCCCATCGGTTTGCTATTACCGGCCATAAACAAAGACGAGATAAAAAGCGTCGCACATCACCGCTTGAGGGCATTGCGGGGGTAGGGCCTAAGCGTCGTCGGGACCTTCTTAAGCACTTTGGCGGTATTGGTGAGGTTAAAAAAGCCAGTGTGGCGGATTTGGCAAAAGTGCCTAATATTAGTAAAAAGGTGGCTGAAGCTATTTACAGTGCGCTCTACAATGAGTAAGTTAGTTGAATATAAATTTTTGACCCAAATTAAGAGAACCTTTTAACCATGTGGAACCTTCCCAACCAACTTACTTTGCTGCGCATCGGAATGATTCCTGTGTTTGTTATTCTTTATTACTTGCCTTGGGGTTGGAGCCATGTTGCCTCTGCGGCAATTTTTGGTCTGGCGGCTTTAACTGATTGGGTGGATGGTTATTTAGCGAGAAAGATGGGTCTTGAAACGCCGTTTGGTGCATTTTTAGACCCAGTGGCGGATAAGCTGATTGTTATTGTGGCGTTGATTATGCTGCTTCAGGCTAACGCCACTATTTTGTTTGCATTGCCAACGGTTGTGATTATTGGTCGTGAGGTGGTTATTTCCGCGTTGCGTGAATGGATGGCTGAAAGAGACCTGCGTGAAGAAGTGGCTGTTTCTATGATCGGTAAGGTAAAAACCTGGGTGCAGATGGCGGCTATTGTATTTTTGTTACTCGCCGGCAAAACCGTTGGTGCTTTCGCAATTATTGGTTATTTGGGGCTCTATGCTTCTGCAGGCTTGGCGTTATGGTCTATGTGGGTCTATCTTAAGCAGGCGTGGCCTGAAATGCGTGGCGATAAAGATTCCGAGTCAGAACCTACAGAAGATTAGTAAATAGTCTGCCTTTTGAGTTGTTTTCATGGGTTTCTTTGATAATTGGCGACGACTTATCAAAAAAGACGATTTTAACAGTTGATTTATTGTCGTCACGCCTTAGAATAGCGCACCTTGCTTTGACTACCTACCTGGTCGAAGCCTGTTCAAAAAAGTCCACATTTTTGTGGCGCTGTAGCAAAGTGGTAATGCAGTGGACTGCAACTCCGCCATCGTCGGTTCGATTCCGACCAGCGCCTCCAAAAGCCCGGGTGGCGAAATTGGTAGACGCAAGGGACTTAAAATCCCTCGGTGGCAACACCGTGCCGGTTCAAGTCCGGCCCCGGGCACCATTTTTCTATCTAACCGTTTGATTTACTTGTGTTTTCTTGTAATTACACAGGTAGGGTAGACAATGCGGTATACACAAAAGCATCCTCAATACACATATACCAAGCGTGATGTGTACTATTTTTCTAAAGTAATACCTTCAGATATCAGGCATCACTACAGTAAGCCTCGGATAACTCAAAGTTTAAAAACAAAATCCACACAAAAAGCTGCCAGTGCAGCAAAGTTGTTGTCTGGAAGGCTTGATGACTATTGGCTAGGTTTAAGGCTCAAGCAAATAGATATTCCCGCTTCACACCTATTGGTGGATATCACTGATGAATGTGTTAGTTCAAATTTACCAACTATAGATGAAGCCTTAGCGACTTACTTAGACATAAAGGGTCGTGATAAGAGTGCCTTGTTCTTTAGTCATACCAAGCGCTCAATAAAATATCTTAGAGAATGCCTCGGTTCACGTTCATTGGATAAATACAGTTCTGCTGATGCTGCAAGGTTAAGAGACTGGCTTGCGAAGCGGGGCTTGAGCACAGCTTCCATACAAAGAAACTT
>Ga0213863_10000085_pt1 | contig 71581 bp, 102 predicted proteins | sample PICome_8_FD_160128 | JGI IMG/M metagenome (GOLD analysis project Ga0213863, IMG submission 160128) | Coastal seawater microbial communities near Pivers Island, North Carolina, United States - PICO497 | ecosystem: Environmental > Aquatic > Marine > Coastal | place: USA: North Carolina...
AAGTGTGGTAGTGGATATGTACAACCTGTACCCGAACACACGAATGACGGGCTTGTATGTATGGAAAACAACGATGTTTTACATGGTGTCTTGAAACAGATTTTAGAGAACCTAGATGATGAAATAAGTTTGGGTAATTTATCAAAATTAAAAGGTAAAAAGGCGTGGAATAAATACAACCCTAACCTTTGGTATTCCGATAAAAATAAGTTAGAACGTGAAAATTATTTATTCTTTTTATGATTCTAAATTACGCAAAAAGAATAACAGGCTTGCAGTACTGCGGTTTTGTTAATTCTTTAATTAATTCAATAGTATGTTTGGTAAGCCCACTACTATTATTCTCATCTATACTATAGAAGAAATAAAATTAATTAGAAAATGGAGAGCAGTACAGCGTTTTATTCTTTTTACGCAAAGCAGAAATAAAAAAAAGAATTAAAAAGTTTATAATCGAAAGAAAAGGAGAGAAGAAATATGGGTAGAGCGACAGGTGTAATGCTTCAAGATGAAGTATATCAAATACTAAAGGATAAGCCGAATGGAATGACAGCGTATGAGATAAACAAAATATTGAATGACAAAGACCGACTAAAAAGAAAGAATGAAGAAAGATACGAAAACAGGAATAATAACGGTAATAAATATCATCCTATTAGAGTAAAGGGAAATGGTAGCGGTAATACGACAATAGAATTATCCGCAAAACTAAGTAGGAGTATATTATTTGACAGTAGGATGGAATCAAGAAGGAATACTAAAGGTCAATTGACACCCACTAATATTTACACAGCAAGAGATTTAGAAACAGCGTATGATAAAATGATTAGAAGTAAAAAGAAAACAAGTAAGTTTCCTAAAGTATTACAAAATTACGCTAAAGGTAAGGGGATGACACAATGAAGGCTAACATAGTAGAAACTTATGGTGATACAGATATTGTATGGAATAAGATATACGGTGAACACACATCGAAAACACCTACTACTCTCATAGTCTTTAATCAGAATGAAAAGGGGTATGCTAGTTTTATTACAGGCATGGGTTTGATAGGTGATGAGAAACCTGTCGCTAGAATCTTTAGTAGATTGCATCAAGTAGAGCCTTTCAACAATTATCCCGAACCCGTATTTCCCGAATGGAGATTGTTTGAAAGGAAAAATATGGATGGTGATAGATTCTTTATTCTTAGGATTACACATACATTCCCTGTACACAACGATGATGAATCTTCTATATCGTGGTTATACACATACCCAATCATTAGAGATATAGTCCTAGCACTAAACAATAAAGGTGTTGATTCTCTATGTTATCTTACGGTAAATCTAATGCAAGAGTTTTCTACTACTACTCACGGTATGATACATGAGAATCAAATAGGAATCTTTGACTACATGAACCACGAAGAAGATATTGACTTAATTACTAAATATAATGATACTAACGAAACATTATTCCGAACAAAAACGAAATTAGAAGAAGATATAGTGATGCCGTTGCCTGTTTGGGCTTTCGGTGCGGTGTTCAAAAACTTTTGTAGAAATACTATTAGGGAAAATATAACTGTAATAGGCGGTAGGGATAGAAATACATTTGTGAATACCGAAACACAAGAAACACTATCATGGTTTGTTCAAGATAAGTACAAATTGACCGTAGACCATGAGAAGGAAAAGTATTTAACCGTTCTATTGTCTGACTTAGAACACCTTACCAAGCCGCTAAGTCTTGATAGGGCTATGGTAGAGTTTGGGGGCGAAGAGTTTGGAGAGTAATTTTAACGTATTTGAAAAGACGCAGGAGTTTGCTGATAGAAACTTCTTCATTGATGTAGCGGATAAGATACCTATATTTCTATGTAGTATCGGTGGACATTTGTTTAACACTATGAATAAGTGTAGCCGATGCGACTTCGACCCCGATAGCCCACTATATACAACAGGCGACTTCGTTATAGAGCATTGTCCACTACGACATAACAATATGCCGTTCTATACTCCTATGTCTCAATTACCCGACACAAGGATTCACCTAATGCTTAGAGGTGCTAAAGGTTCGGGTAAAAGTATTCTTATCTTAATGTTCCTAGCAGAAAATACAGGTCTTGTTCATAGCAACAATGCAGATATGGGACAAGGTTATAGTACAATGATGGGTGCTAACTCTATCACGGAAGCAGGTATGTTTGGCTCGGTAGATGAGGATGGTAATATAGCGGGGCGACCTATCGCTAGGGAATTATGTGGTGGGTTCTTAGGCTTTGAAGAGTTTTCCTCTATGTCTGATGCGTCTAAAAAAGACCACAGCCTAGATATGAAAAACCAATTACTTACATCCCTAGATAATGGTAGGGTAAACAAAGCCATGAGAAACGGGTGGGTAAATTATACTACACGATATACTATATGGGCGGGAACACAACCCGCTAGGTTTGAGTTAGAATCCGGTCTTGACAGAAGATTCTTTATCATTGATATTGAGATGACACCGGAGAAGGAACAGGCTTACAAGAAAGCACAACACGCACAAGCAAATATGCAGATAGAAGAAAGGGCATCTCTCGCTAACCTTAATATCGAGATTAAGGAGTGGATTAGAAGAAGGCAACAAGAAGCAACAGCAAATCCACCAACGGGTGTTTTATTTGATGATGACGTGGCTGAATGGATTGACAGACCGGATGTACGTTCTTTTGAGGCAGATTTATTCCGTAGATTATGTATAGGTTATCACATGATGCAACCTACTTATGTTGGTGGGCAACCACTAATTATTACTCTTGACGATACTCTTAGGGGAATACTAAATCAATCACTAGAGATGAGAAGAAGAGTAATGGATGCAGACCTTGAGTTAATCAAGAGTACGTTTTGGATGAAGGATATATCTAAATCAATATTACTAAAAGAAGTCTCCAAGATGATTACAGCAGGTGATTATCAATCAGCGAAGAGATGGGTTGTAGAAAACCTAGAAGGTCAATCATGGTACGGTGAATACGCACCTAACGTCAAGAGGCGTGGTAGAAAGGGTATTACTTGTCGTATCGGAACACAGCGTCTTGAATCAGATGAAGAGGAACAAAAGTGGGGTATATAGATGAGGACAGCAAGAGAAATACAACAAAGACTACACGGAGAAAATGACGCTTTTGCTATCGAGGTTCTTAGGTGGGTTTTAGATGGTGGCTGTCCTATGTGCGACCACAAATCCAAGAAGGATTACGAATTAGGTATAATGAATGAAGAGTTTAGTGCTACGTTTTTAGAAGTAAGGCACAATTGGAATGAAGGTGTAGTTATGAACCACATGGATAATCATATAGAGTTTGATGCTTTACAGGCAAAGAACATGGAAGAAGATAGACAACAAACTATCTCTACATTAGATGCGGCAGAAGATATTGTTATTAGGATTCAGAATTACTTAAACGAATTAGAAGTACAGAAAGAAGCAGCAGGTGGTATATCATCCGAGTTTGTTAGTGATGCGGCAAAACTAATTGGACAGGCTAATTCTTCTTTGAAATTGGTAGGTCAATTGAAAAAAGAAATAGGTGTAGATTCGCAGTTGATGTTGGCTCAAGCACAGGTCAATGATATGTCGAGAATATTGATAGAGGTATTAGGTTCTCACCCGCAATTACTAGACCAAGTAGAATTGAAAATGGCTTTGTTGAAAGAACCTTCGGTGATTATAGATGGCTAAGAAATGGCGAAACGAACCCGCTAGAAGGTTAATCAATAGAGCAATCTATGAAAAGGATTTACCTAATTTGATTGAAGCCATGAAAGAAGATAATCTTACGGCAAATATAACTCACAATGGTATAGAATGGTATCATGCAGATTATAGGATAACTAAGACTTCTATAATGGATGTTTGGGGTCTTACCGCAGGACAAATGGAACGTGTGCAGAATTACGTTTATGGACATGACCCATTCTAACTTTATATAGTAGTATATCAAAAAATTGTAGCAAAAAAATTATGGTGAGCCTATGGGTATAGTGATATTTACAGATGATGACAGTAAGTTTATGGAATCTAAATACATTATGATGATAGGAGAAATTGATACACCACCTACTGATAAAGATACTACTTACATTTTGCGTAGCAATAAGTTTAAGGAAAAAGATGTGTTAGAATGGCTTCCTTTAATAACAAACCGACTTGTAGTTTGTTGTGATAAACCACCTAAGATAACTAAGAAAAGTGAGGATTATGTTATTATATCCGACTCTCTTAAGATTAAGGGTAAAAGTAATCACTACTCTCCTATAAATGCTTTGCTAACATGGAAGGACAGAAGAAGAGTCAATGCGATATTTAGTAAAACTCCTTTGCCTTTGGCTAAGGCATTCTTGAAAGAAAATGACGTAGACATTACAGTATGGCGTAAATTAGCCAAAACTGCTATGTTTTTACCGGAAAAGTATGTAAGGGCAATAATGGTTTATGGTATAGAACCTGCTCATAAAAAAACTAAGTTTCCTAAGAAGAAAAAACAAGAATATAGACACGAACAATCCCGTTCAAGTGATAAGCACATAGAGGTTATAGTAAAAAACTCTATAACCGTAAGTAATCGTATTAAGGAACAAGGCGGAAGCGTACCTAAAGGTATGAAGAAGTCTAAGGGATTGATACAAGAATGGTTGTGATATATATGGTGGGAGTACTAAAACTTTTTATCATGTATATTCTATTGTATTTACCTTTTAAGGCAATAGGTAATTACTACGAGCCAAAAAAACAAAGAACACAATATACTGATGAAATACATTTATATAAAAATATAGGAGATGATGGATTCTTTATGGCCGCTATGTATCAAGATATGGGGAATGATTTATAAGCACTATGAGGCTTACATTTATACATGAGTGCTAATAACAAAAGAGTCAGACGTATTATCGTTGACATTTTGTGGGAATATGGTGCTATGACGAAAGAAGGGATGGCTGCTATGTTAAGTAAAACCAAAAACATTAGAACCGTTCCTTCACCACACAGTCTTTCGGCTTTGTTAAGTAAGAATCCACAGATTGTACAAGTAGGTTCTACTAAAGTAGAAAATGCGATAGGTACATCAGCAAATCATTTAGTATATGATATTAACAGAAAAATAATACATACAAAGGAAGATATTATGCTTACAAGAAGTCCGACAGTTATGACTCCGGCACAGATGCAGGAAGCACAACAATGTTCTTGTGGTAAGATAAGAATATTTCCCCCAAATGAAACTCAATGTTTGCATTGTGTTAGGAAAGTATAATAATAAAACACTAGAGGTATGACTATGCAGGGAATAGAAATGGATGACTTATCCACTATCATAGCAAGTGTCTTTAATGTTGAGAAACCGATAGATTTAGGGGAAATATTAACTACTCAAAATATGAATGAGGCTCAATACATGAGGTTTGTTCTTTGTCTCGCTACCGATGTAGATTACGAGTTAGGAGATGACGAAGTAATAGATGATATGATTACTACTCTTCCCGAAAAAGTAAGTACAGAATACCTAAAAGGTATTATGGTAGGATTACTTTTATCCTTAGAAGCAGAAGCGAGAACAGGCGGCCAATTAGGTTTCAGACCTGCACACGCAGAAATTATGAGTTTATTCCAATCAGCAGAAGCGTTAATTTATGAGAGACAGGTGTAAATATGACGCTTGCGATACAGAACATAAAGTATATAACCGTAGAAAAATGAGGTATTAACATGGGAGAAACAGACGACTGCGACCCTAGACACCATGAGTTTGATTTTGTTAGAATCAAGGGTGATAGTAGGGGAGACAGGATGTTAGTATATTGTACTTGTAGAGTATGTGGAATGCAGACAGCATTACACGGCACTATGGGTCTTTATTGAATCTCAAGTTGGCGAGGCTACACATTTGGGGTAGTCCAAACCGTTATCCAATCGTATTACCCGTAGGCGAAAGCCGTTTGATGGGTATGTTTACGAGAGCCGTCGGATAAGCCAACAAAAATAAGGAGAATATAATATGACGATATGGGCTACTGAATACAGACCTACTCTTAGTGAGATAGTAGGTCAAAACGAAGTTATTAATGAGATAACTTCTTTACAGCACTTTATCTTTTATAGTCCTCAAGCGGGTACAGGCAAAACAAGTCTTGCTTTGGCTATGGCTAAGGATTTGGGTTGGCCTATTCATGTATTCAATGCTAGTAGTAAAAAGACTAGGGGTATTGACTTCGTAGAAGAAGAGTTATTACCTATGTCTAGGACAGGCAACACAAACCAATTCTTTTTACTCGATGAGGCAGACCAATTGACACCCGCCGCACAATCAGCACTAAAGGGAGTTATAGAAAACTCACAGGGTTATTTTATCCTTACTTGTAATGATTTGAGTAAGGTTAGTAAGTGGCTACAATCTAGGTGTAGAGTTTTGAGGTTCAACCCTATTTCTAAGGAACACATAGTAAAAAGATTATCTATGATAGCAGGTAAAACAGGTACGGTTATTACAGAAGGTCAATTAAATCTGATTGCTGATGCACATGAAGGAGACTTAAGGAATAGTATCAATGCTTTACAGGCATTTTCTGTTCACCCCGAACCGGAAGGGTTCATTAACGGCCTTGTTTCACAAGGTCTTGACGCTAAACATTTTCTTACGTTATGTTTCCGAGAGAACGATTATAATTTAGCCTTAAAAGAAACATATGGAATACCACCTAGAGAAGTGGTAAAAACAGTATTCGACTACGCTATTACATCTACCGCAAAAGTAGATAGTATAATGCGTATCGTAGATGCCGCAGCAATAACCGAAAGGGATTTGATACACGGTGTCGAGGAAAATATAGCCATAGCAAACTTTGTCCGTTTGTGTATGGAAGGATATACAAAAACTTTATATCCGTAAGAAAATAGGACTAGAAATACAAACAGAGGAAACCAATATGGATGACACGATGATTAATAACGTAGCAAAAACAGTAAATGTGGCCGCAGACACCCTGCGTAGTAAGGCTGAATCAGTCTTAGCAGAACAGGGTGCGGCTTGGAAAAACGCAGGTAAGTCTGATGACGACTGCGGTATTCTTGCACTAAGAGTAGCAGCAAGAATGATTAGTACGGAAAATGCGAGACTATCTCGTTCCGGTGCAACAAAGTATGAAGGTATGTTTATTTCAGTACCACGCCCTAAAGAATGGGGTAAAATACTATACAATAAAATGTCCGGTCAATTAAGAGCCGCTACAGAAGATGTACGAAACGTATTGGTCGAATCCGGTGCTGTTGTTCTCTTTGAGAATAACCATGATGGTACTTATACAAGACACGCTAGAGAAGATTTCTACGGTGTAGAGACTGCTGACGTATCAGAATTACCACGACATACACAAAAACTAGATGAGAATACACACTTCTTCGTAGTATGGGATAAGAACAATAAGACTTTCCCATCCGGTGATGCTAACTTTAAGTATGGCCGACCTAGACCACAAGACGAAAGAGAAAGGACTATGTTATTCTTAGGCCGCAAACAAGGTACTAATGATGAAGTAAAGACACTTACTGTTAAGGCGACACAAAAAGGTGCAGATGTGCAATACCCTACCTTTACAACAGGTACTATCGCATTAAGACCTGCCGCTAACGGCACTACTGCTTACGCTAAAGACGGAGTTTCAGTCTTTGAGTCTGACGCATCATTATCAAGTATCTTTTCAGCAGACCCATTGACACTTGTACCACAGATTATCGGTCAAGAGAATATGATTTCGGGCTTAGATAAACTAGGTCAATACTACGACACCCATAACGGAAATGCAGGTTGGTGGGATAGAACCCTCGCTACTGTAGCAGAAGTTATACACATAGACCCTAGAGATAATGGCGGGTATGTTTTAGTATGTGCAGATTTAGATATTTCTTCTACGGCAGCAACCGTAGATGTATACATTCCAAGTGAACAAGATTCACTTGTTGACTTCGCTGTTGGTACTAAAGTACTACTTCACGGACAGGCATGGCGAACAAAAGAAGGAGAAGATAGAATGTCTATCTCCGGTTGGTATGCCTTTGACAGAATAGCAGTCATGGATGAAGTAGTTTCTACTAACGATGGGTGGGATGAGTGAAGGCTTTAGGTCATTACGTCTTTCTCCATAACACCATACAGGAAACTGTCGGTGGACTCATTCTTGAAGGCCATCTACAAGTCCTATCCGTAGGCGGTTTAGTCCCTCTTGTAATAGAAGAGGGCTATTCCGTCATGGTGGATGAGACAAAGGTTATTCCTTTTGACAATGAAGTTAGTGCTATACATTGGGAACACATACTAGGATATTATTGAGGTATAAATATGGAAAATATATTACATGGAGAAGAAGCGAGAGACAAATTACTCTTAGGGGTAAACAAAGTCGCTAATGCAATCAAAGGCACACTAGGTGCTAATGCGGGGACTGTAATAATACAGAACCCTGCGGGACTACCCTTAATTCTTAATGATGGTGTGTCTATCACTAAGTCTATTACCGACCCCGACCCTTACGTGCAAATGGGAATCAATCTAATGCAAGAGGTGGCTCACGAAGCACAAAGTAAATCGGGAGATGGTACTACTACTGCTACTATCTTAGCACAGGCATTGTGTAATACAATGGCTGATGATGATACAGATAATATTAAGATAAAAGAAACTCTTAATACTATGTGTAAGTTTATAGTAGATGAATTAAAAGACATGGCTACTGATGTTAATGACGATGACTTACTAGATGTATGTATTGTCGCATCTAATAATGATGTAGAATTAGGTAGGTTGATACACCAAGCACTTTTGGCTGTAGGCGAAGAAGGTAATGTGATAATAGAAAGCAATTCCGATAACACTACTACATGGTCTTTAACCGAAGGGCTTGTTATGGATAGTGGGTATGTAAACAAACTGATGGCTAATGCAGATAGAGAGAAGTGTATTTATGACAATGCCTCTATACTTTTAACACAAGAGAAAATAGAAACTTTCAATCATATAGTCCCTGCACTAGAATTATCTATGAAAGCAGGTAAACCTTTAGTGATAGTTTGCCATGATTATAACCCAAGCATACTACCTAACTTACTTGTTAATATTATGCAAGGTAAATTAAATGTCTGTATAGTTAAGACGGCAGGTTTCGGTGATACTCAAGACCATTGGCTTCAAGATATAGAAGCGAAATGTGGTGGTAAAGTATTCAATTCATTTGACAGTATTATTACGGTAAAAGAACATGAGTTAGGTGTGTGTGATAAAGTAGAGATAACTTCTACTACATCTACATTCATTAAGGATGGGGTAGATGAGGATTACATAGGTAATCTTACCTCAATACTAACTCAAGTAGAAACGGATTTTGAACGTGAGATAGTAGAGAATAGAATTGCTAGACTGACTTCGGGTATCGCATCTATTAAAGTAGGTGGAATTACCGACATAGAACAAAGAGAACGTAGAGAACGTGTAGACGATGCTGTCAATGCCGCTACTCTTGCTAGGAAACAAGGCGTAGTATGTGGTGGTGGAGTAGCACTTAAGGATATTTGGTGGAAAACCCATGAAACTGTTGATAAGATGGATGGCGTAAAGTACTTTGATGCAATCCTAGCACCTATGAAACAGATTTTATCTAATAGTAGTATTGTACTAGGAAAAAGTGGACTGTTAATGTGGAAGGAAAAAGACATAGGTTGGAACGCAGTTTCAAGAAAAACTGAAAACTTGAGATTTCATGGTATTATTGACCCTGTTGGAGTAAGTATCAACGCTGTTGAATCCGCTTTCTCTATCGCTATACTACTACTTACTACTGATTGTGCTATAATTGCACCACAGGAGTAAACTATATAACCGTAAGAAAATGAGGTATTAATATGACATGGGGAACACAAGCACCACAAACGACTAAGACGACAGAAGCACCACAAGGAGTGGTGTATAACGAAGAATACTACCGTAATATCTTCAAGAACAACAAATCACAATCCGTTGATTTGCGTATGGGATTGGTAGGTTGGGAAAACACCGCTAAGACAGGACTAGCACTATCTATGATGGATGCAGAAATCAAAGCAGGTAAAAAGGTAGCAGTATTTGATGTAGATAATTCAGCAAAGTCTACCGTAGATTATATCTATCCCGATGCAGAAAACATTATGGTAATACCATTACATGATGAAACAGATGATTCTATCTTTGATACAGATAACAACGTAGATTACAAAGCATTGGTTGATAAGACTAATTGGTTTGTAAACATTCTAGCAGAAGAGGTAGCAGCCAATCCCGATGATTGGGCGGGTGTAGTATTCGATGGTGGTTCAACATTCCTAAAGTGGTGTGAACACGCTATGAGAGCGTCATTACTAAGTCGTGGTATCATTGAAACAGAAGATGGTACTTTTAACCAAAAAGAATGGCGAGAACGTAATCGTATGAACAGAAATGTTCTAACTAGGATTCATGCTTTGCCTGTACCTAAAGTATTCTTTACCTTCCACCTAAAACCTGTACAGCAGTATATGGATGACGGCACAGGTAAGAAAGTACTAATGACAGTCGGTGATAGACCCGATTGGGACAAAGGTACTATGCGTAAGTTTTCGCAACAGATTTTCCTAAATAGATACATGAAAAAGGCAGACGTAGCCGCAGGTGTTAAGGGTGATAAAACCCTAGCCGATGGTGAGTGGGCTATCAAAGGTACTATTGAGGAAATGAAAGGTAAGAACATGGAGTATGTAGGTACAACACATACTATTTTGACGGTGAAAAGCGGGAAGGTAGAGTGGACAGGACTACCTTTCTTAAATGAGTGAGGTGATAATATGCAATCTATCGTAGATACACAATCGTTGATATGGTTGCTAAAGTGTACACAACGTAGACAAACCATTTCCGGTAAAAATATACCACAAGTTTCGGCTTGTATGTTGAATGCCGTAGGTGGTAGAATGTCTACTTGTTCTCTCACTAAAGATGGTGTATCATCTGTAGGTATCTTCTCGATACCATCTACAGGAGAAGCCAAAATACCTGTTAGCGACATAGAGACTATGTTGGGAATACTAAAGTATCATGGAAATGCTTTGACCTTAACTTATGATAATGATAAGTTAAAACTAAAGTCTAGGTATAAGCAAACAACGCTTACTGCTTCCGAGAATGCTTTGGCTTTCCCACATAGTCCTACCACATTAAATGAGTGGTCTAATACATCAATAACATTTGCCGCAAAACTAAATGTAGGTAATGAAATAGGATATACTATGAATGATGGTAGTATCTTACAACCTGCTTGTTCTTGGGAATCGGTAGATGCAGTACGTTTATTTGAAGCAGTTAGATGTGATGAAATGAACGGACAAAAATTAAACACATTCACTTTTAAGGGAGATGAAAACGGACTTAGTGTTGTCGTTGGTAAGGAATTAAAGGGTAGAACAGAATATGAGTTAGATAGGAGAAGCACTCAATGGCCTTTCATGGCTACCTATCAAGGTGGATTCAATAATCTATTTGCTAACATTAACGGTAAAATAAACTTATACTTTTTTGATTTCACACAATGGGAACAAGGCGTTAAATTACTTATAACTTTAGGTGATGGCGACTTTATTTTCCAATCAGCACTATTAGGAGATGAATATATATGATTATAAGTTTAGATGTGAAGGCATATCCGGTATCTGATGATGTAGAGTACCCTACATGGTACACTATACCTTACTTCGATGTTTGCGTACCCAACCCCGAAACAGAATCGGATGGTCTTACTACATTTACATTTAAGGGCAAAAATGACGAAAATTATGTAGTATCTATAAAGGTTAGGCAGGAATTAGACCCATTGTATCGTGATAGAATATGGTTAGATAAAGAATACACCGAGATGGAAAGAAGCATGGCCGACATAGCAGACCAATTCGGTATTACACCTGCCGCTATCAATCAATGGTTAAATAAATACGATATACCTACTAGAAATAGGGGTAGAAACCATGAGTAATTGTGAACATTGTGGTAAACCTTTAGTACCTATTGGTACTTCCCGTAAAAATGGAAAGGCTACGCACAATGATTGGGGTACACGTAGACTACACAAGAAATGTTGGATGGAATTAAAAGATTATAACCGTAAGATTAGGTGGAATAGTTATGATAGTAGAGCAAGGCAAAGGTAGAGAAGTCCTAGTGAGGTATAGAGATGCACAAGGAAATAGAAAAACCGAGTCAATCAAAGGCCACTATCCGTACTGTTTTATTGAGACTGATAATGCCCCTTATGTAGAAGATTGTATAAGAAAAGAAGATGGTTATACAGGTCTTTATGGGGAAGATTTAACTAAGATTGTTGTTTCGCATAACTCGGAGTTAAGGAATCTATCTTATTACGGGGCAACATGGGAAGCAAACGTACCTTATGTTAATCGTGTACTTATAGATAGGCTAAAAGAAAAAGATAACAAACCTTTTGAAAATTATAAACATAGGACTTGGTATCTTGATTGTGAATGGTCGCCCGCAACAAGCCAAATGAGGGTGATAGTAGTTTATGATAATTTTACGGAAAATGAATATGTATGGTTTGTATGCCCTTCTATTAAAGAAGAAGGTTTGGCTGATGGCGAGCCTAAAAGGTTCGATACATACGGTGATTACGAATACCCTACCCCTGCACTCGGATTTGGTAGTGAAAGGGATATGCTTATTCATTTTTTGCGACACATGAAGAAGCAAGACCCCGATATTATCACAGGGTGGTATGTCGTTGGGGCTGATATTAGAACGATAGTAGAAAGAAGTAGGGCTTGCGGTCTTAATCCCGCCACACTATCTCCTATGAGAAGAATTAGATATAAGTTTGGTGATTGGGAACAACCAATAGTAGGTAGAAACTGTATAGATTTGATGATAGCATTCTCTAAAATATGGGAATTGAAAAACGGTAAATTACCTTCTTACAAATTGGATGATGTTGCTAGTGAGGTTTTAGGGGAAAAGAAAGTAGACTTGCCCGATGGACATGACACTTACTATTCAGACTTACCTTTGTATGTACATTATTGTAGACAAGACGTAAGATTACTACCTAGACTTGACTCAAAAGTAAATGCTTTAGATTACTATACTGCTTTACAACACGTTGTACAATGCGATTTGCGTTCCACACCGTTTATTACCAAGATGTTCACAAGTCTAGCATTGAAGGATGAGAAGTTTGATAAGAGAATACCTACACAACCACAGTTTCCTTATACACCTTATGACGGGGCTAATGTATTAGAGCCGGAAACAGGTGTGTATGAAAACGTAGGTATCTTAGACATAAAGGCTATGTACCACAGCAACGTACACAAGTATGGTATATCATGGGACACGCTAGACCCCGAAGGTGAGGATTGTGGTAATGGTAGTAAGTTTAACGTAAAAGAAAAGGGATTACTTTGTAGATTAATGGATGATATGACTTATCTAAGGAACGAAAACAAACTTAAAATGCTTATGAGTGATACTGTAGAACAGAAAAACAAATGGGATATTATGCAATTTGCTTGTAAGTCATTAGTAGCATCTATGTATGGTGTAGCGGGTGATTCTAAGTACGGCTTTTATCACCCCGAAGTAGCATCTGCTATCACATATACATCAAGGAATACTCTTGAGGAATTAATGTATCACGCTGAAAACGTAGGCTTCAAAGTTTACTATGGACATACTGATTCTATATTCTGTAATATACCTAATCCCGAAGAGGGTATGAAGGCACTAAAAATATTCAATGAAGAAATGTCTCCAATAGAAACCGAGTTTGAGAAGTGGTGTCCTAGTATGTTGATTATGGCTAAGAATAGATATGCCGGAAAAGTAAGTTGGACTGATGGTTCTTATCACGACCCCAAAACTTATGTTAAGGGAATAGAATTAAAACAATCAAGGATGCCTAGTGTAATGAAATTGTGTATGAATACAGTTATTGATGGTATATTGGATGGTACAGACCAAAAAGAAATCACACAAAGTATATCCTCTCTTGTTGATGATGTAGTTAAGGGAAAAGTAGACCCTTCCGACCTATGTATGAAGGGTAAACTAGAGAGAAACCTAGATGATTATAAGGTATTATCGGGTTCTTCCGCAGGTGCGGCTTGGGCTAATGAGTTTCTAGGTAAAGGATATAGAAAAGGTTCATTCTTCAAAGTTTCTATTGATGAGAACGGTAAATACATAGCATTTGATGACCCGTCTGATATAGAGGGCGTAGCAAAAATAGGTAATAAGATTCTTGCACAAAGATTTATCTTAAATAAAATAGAGCCTTATTACAATTTAGCCCAATGGGATATTCAACCTATACATAACTCTTTAGAGGGTATGAGTGGGATGAAATGGTTGTAGATAAGTATATAACCGAAAGAAAAGGAGTTAATAATATGTCCAACGCAAGCGATATAAGAGAATTACAAGAGAAACAAGAAAACTTAACTAAAGGCGTAGTACAAGCATTTGAACACGTTAGTTTTGACTATGCTAAATTACAAACGATGTTCTTCGCACTACTACAAGACTTAGGTAAAACAGATACTTTGTTTTGCTCGGATTGTGATGAAGAAGTTATGAGGCCATTATTGTCTCAATTGCCTGTAGAAAATACCTGCCCTATGTGCGGTGGTGATTTAGTCATTGATACTTCACAAACTACTGTTGATGATTGGGATAACGCTAAGGTAGAAGAAGAGTGATTATATGAAAGCGACACAAGAGCAGACTAATAATTCTTCATACAGACCTACAGAAAAGAAATGGTTGAGGATAAGTAAATCATCTTTGATGACATACATGATGTGTCCTAGACAATTTTATTGGCGGTATATAGCAGATATACCTAGCCCACCACCTAGTGAGGCCGCCATTCGTGGTGGTAAAATACACAAGGTAATGGAGATAGGTCTACTAGAAGGGTCAGATAAAATAATGAGTGCCGCCATAGAAGAAGGTGTGGCTGATGACGTAGGGGTAGATAGCCTCAATATGTTATTACATCAGATAGCACATGACATGGGCGGCTTTGACATAGTAGAAGCGGAAATTAAGCACCAAGTAGCAGAAAAATACAACGGCTACAATATTATTTGGGTTGGTATGATTGACGGTGTTATTAGACACCCCGATGGTGGTTTAATTCTCATGGAATTGAAAACAGGTAAAATGAATATGGGTAAACTAGGTAGGACTAGAAAGGAATTAGTCTACTATTCTAGGCTTTTAAGTAAACTAGGGTACGATGAACCCATAACACATTTTATGTATATCTCTCCCGATTATGAAATACCCGAAGATGGTAATGATAAATTATTATTAGAAGGAAACAAGAGAGGTAAAAGTTTGTGGTTGGGTGCGGAACGTGGGATTGCTATTCTTGAGAAGATAAACAAGCGAAGTATAAATGCTTTCTCGGAATCATTAAGTAGCACTATCGAGTCGCTAGTAATCCAACAGTACCCTATGAATTGGAACGACTATTTTTGCCCTTTATGGTGCGAGTTTAACATGAATTGTGAGTCCGAGATGACAGGGTACGTTGATAACGGATTAGGTGAATGGAATGAGTAGAATTAATGTATGTGCGGCTTGCGGGACTAGCGAATCTTGGGTAGACCAAGATATTATGTGGAGAGTAATGGGTGAAGAGGGTGCAGACCCCGAAGAGATTACCGTAATTACTTGTAAATGTGGTAATAAACAAAAGAAAGAAGAGTGATTTTATGCTTAGTTTTCCTAGAGAGATTGGTCTTAGGCGTAAGATTTGTAAATCTCAAGAGGAATATGATATTTACGTTAAAAGTATTAATGGTAAATCTTCTTGTTATACATCTTTGTATAGTTTTCAACAAATGCACCCTAATATGTCTTGGAAAGTAGACCCCGAAACGGTCATCATGGATAGAGCGTGGTGGGATTTTGATATTGTAGAGGGTGGTACTCTCGATGATGTAAAAAGAGATGTAGCAGTTTTACTAAATAGACTTAAGGGAGATGTAAGGTTAGTCTTTACAGGTAGAGGATTTCATATCCATCAGATGTTCGATAAAAATGTTATTGGTACTACCATAGCCAAGCACGTTGATAGGTACGAGAGAGAGGTCGCTAAGGGGTTAAAAACACTAGATGGTGTAGGTCATCCCCTTAAACTTACACGAATACCGGACACATATAACACGACAAGAAAAAAGTGGGCGGTCAATGTAGATTTAGATGCTTTCAAAGCAGACCCTTTGGGATATAAGATACCGGAAAGACCTAACCCATCTCTTAAAATCAATGACCCTTTTAAGGGAAAAGAAAAACAATCAAACTTTAGTATCATAAAATGGATTGCTAATAATCCTTTACAGGTAGAATACCTACCTATTACGGGTAGTTTTGACGGAAATATAACTTCTGCTAGTCAGATACCAATACCACCATGTATAGATAATGCTATGAGGCATGAGAATCCTAGACATGAGGTAAGAATAGCGTTGGCTCAACATCTGTATGAGAATCTTAGATGGTTTGCACACCCTAGTACATTAACGGTAAAACAAAAAAGTGATATTACAGAAGAAATTGTAGATTTTATATCAACATTAGGGTGGAGAGACTTTAATGAGTACACAAGTAGGAAGCACGTTAGAAGTTTACTCAATTATGAGAGGACACCCTCATGTTCTTGGCTTCAAACAAGAGGATTATGTGAAGCCTCTTGTTGGAGAGATGACGGTACAAGGAGAAGATAATATGATGCGAACACCCAAACACTCAAGAGTATTTTTTGAAGTAGTAAATGAGGAATGTAATTTCTGTAAAAGCAGACTAGGTTTCCTTTACCCTAAAAATATGCCGCCTGTATGTATGAATTGTAGTATGGAAAAACAATCCTCTTAAATACAGTAATAATACTGTATCAATTGTGCTTCTGATAGATGACCGAGAAAACCCTAAAGTAATTAATAAGTTGTTAATGAGATTGGGTGAAGAAAACACCCAAGTTTTACGGATGGCTTCTTCTGATTACAGAATAGGTTCTTGGGGAATTGAGGCAAAAGAAATAAATGATTTGTACCGTAGTATCTTAGGTCTAGGTAGAAATGGTAGAACAATAGTACATCAATTAAGAGAATTACAAGAAGATTTTGATAATCCTATGTTAGTAGTCTACGGTACTAAACTAAAACCGTATGTTCATGGTGGTAGACCGTCAGCAAAACAGATAGCCATAGAGATGTCTAGGATGAAAAAAGTAAATCAACAATTCAAAATGACATTTTACCAAAGATTTCCTAAAATTAAGTACATGGAATTGACTACTATGGATGATTTTGTTGAATGGTTGGTAATAAATCATACACAAACACAAGTAAAAGAGGCTACAGGTCTTAATGTTATGGAAAAAGAAACAAGAAGTGCTGCTGAAATGAGTAATTTAGACCCAAGAGTAGCGGCTTTATGTTCCCTTAAAGGTATTTCTGTACAGAATGCAGAAGATTTACTAAAAGAGTTTGGTAGCATACCTAAAATACTAAGAAGTAGGACTACGCAGAAATCTATTATGGAAATCAAGGGTCTAGGTAGACTTAAAGCACAAACAATTTTAGGGTTGAGAGAGCCTTACTGAACACCAAAACTATTAGAAGTACCCCTAACAGGTGCAGTAGCCCTATTTAGTTTTACGTCAATATTTTTAAGAATAACACTATTTCTATCCGAGTTATCATTACCTGTGGCTGCCTTTCTTGTTATTTTTATGGTTAATTTATTACCCGATTCTATACCTGTCAATATAGTTTGTGGTATTAACTCTATTACTTTATCCGTAGTATTAGTTTTTATTTCGTAGGTGTTTGATATTGTTTCACCCGTTTCTTGTACTAGAACAGTAGTGTATATTACTGCTGTTTTGTTCAATGTTGAGCCGGATGCGTGAGTTATTTCTCCTTGTATTAAAATACTTTTATCTATAACATCAACAGGTATAACAAACTCGGTTTGTAGCGTAGATTCAAAGGTAGTAGTTGTAGTAGTTTCGTTTAGTAAATCTACTCTACCTTTACCTGCTAACATATACCCGTCAGAAGTTATAGACGCATTACCGCTTGCTGTCTGTATGCTTACATCCATACCTTCTATACCCTTTAATATACTTGGTACTTTAGGTGGTTTTTGTTGACCTAAGATACTAAACTTAGAATTATGACTAAGATTATCATTTATCAAAGCCATTCTACCCTTTATATTACCGTAGGCTGTTTTACTAATTTTATTTATACCTTGATTCGGGTTAAAGTCTAATCTATCCGCACCACCTTTACTATTATCATCTGCACCACCTTCCGGTTTTTGTCCGTCTTGGTTAATATCTTGTGAGGGTGTTGTTATGGGTGGAGTTATTGTTGTTGTCTGTTCCGGTGCGGCAGGGACATACCCTCTTGAATCTTGGTTTCCTACCTGTCTAGTCTTTCCGTCAGTAGGGAATAGATAACCCATTACCCCACCACTTCTTAAAGATTCATCCCTTTCTAACTTAAAAGAAACATTTTCCTTTTTATTTGCTTTTATATCCCACGAAACTTCTTGTATAGTCAAAGTAGTGGCTGTATCTAAACCTATACCTGCGTCAGTATATGAAACATAAGTAGCGGGTATGTAAGATAGGTCATTAGTAATATTTATTCTTGGTGCATACCATTCATTTCTTTCTACGGTAAATCCACCATACATTTCTGAATATTCTCTACCACCAAGAGGGAAAATGCTATTTGTATTTCCCGTTGTCAAAGTTATGCCTTGTATAGAGTTAGCGTTTTTTAGGATATTAGCACTATCGGGGTCGCCACATCTATGACGTAGTAAAGCCCTACAATATTCTGCGTTAAAACTAACTACTATCTTAGCACTTGCTACCGCACCATATCCACTAGGTATATCTATTTCATAAAACCCACTACGTTTTACATTCTTAGAAGTTGTAGCAGACAAAGTAGGTGCTTTATCTCTATCATTAGCGAAACTATAATCAGCAAGATGTATTGTAAACTCGCAATCATCTATTGTAGAAGTTTGGGTTTTTAATGATATAAAGACTCTTAGTGATTCTCCGGTAGCACTACTTACTTTTGGCGTAAAATTAGGTACATGAACAATCTGTAAAGCATAACTAAGAGATTTAGAGCCATACCAATAATAGTTATCATCCCAAGCCACATCACTAGCAGTATGAGTAAAGGCAGAATTACCATGTCTATTGTGTATATCCGTAGAAGTTTTCATATTACCGTCTAGTCCGTTAGTCATACCGGAAAACAAAACACCACCTGTACCTAATCTAGTCCAAGAATTACCTTTATTAGTATTACCGGAATCATAATCACCATAACCCTGTAAGGCGATTTGCGGGTCAGAAATATAACCAAATCTACCACTATCAATCATTTTATTTTTTGTTGCACCTTCTAGTATGGGTTCTGCTGTTATAGACATACGAGTTTCTTGGTTTTGGTTGTATGTTTTCTTCGCTACGGATTCGGCTTCTATACTTGATGTTATGTTTGGGTATTCTAATACTTTCCATCTAGTAGTATCTGTTAGATTTGTAGCGGGATAATCAACAAAAGCCTGTGAATTATTATAGTAAACACGAACATTTGTTATTTGACCTGCTACTTGTGTTTTTAGGTCAGATATTTTTAGGTTTTCTCTAGTAAAAACTAACCCACTATTGTACTTGGGTCTATACTCTATTCTACCATCTCTACCGACTAAGTAAGAAAAGGTCGTTTTAAGGCCGTTTGTTGAGCCGAAGCCACTCTTAGACCTAATATCATTTATCGTGCTTAGAATCGTCTTAGTACGGCTATCTACGATACTTCCGTAGGTATCGTTGTTGGTAGTAGTGCCATCAGTAGTCATATTAGAAGTTATAGGTATATTATTTATGTCAAAAGCACATGATAATCTAGTCTTAGGCAACCAAGAGTCCATAAGTGCGGCAGACCATAGTAATCTAAACTTATCACTATCATAAAAACTACCACTATTTTCACTTTTTATATCACCCTTGACATTCATAAGTAGTCTTAGCATAAAAGCACTACTAACAGTAGTGTGTACGGCTATCGAAGAGGCATCTATTGTACTACCTGCTATTCTTATACTTGTTTTTACTCCTAGATTAGTATTATTATTAACCCAAGTAGAAACATATTGAGTCCATAAAAATCTTTCTAACTCAAACGGTGTATCTTTCAAGGAATCGGAAATAGTTGTAGCAGATGTTATATACACATTACTTAGTTGTACCGGAATTGTATAATCATCTGTATTAGAAGCGTCAGAAGTCCAAGTACCACTAACAAGTATTGTATCTTCGTCTATTACCGATAATATGTTGTGTCTTGTACTATTCGTAGTATTCTTGATAACCATACCGTTAGTGATACCTTTTGTTATAAAAGTTTCTCCGGTCTTAGTAAGTGTTGTGTTAGGTGTAGGATAACTAGGGCTGTCCGAAGAATCTACTGCTATTGCTGTATTGGAAACTGCTGTACCTAGTTTACCTGTCCAACAAAAATATAATTCTTGGGTATCATCTGAACCTTCTAAATCTGCTTGTATTAAGCCTGTTCCCCTATCTGAAAAATTAGTAGTATCTTCTACGGGTATTCCGGCATCACCTACAAACAAACCCTCGTCTGCAAATGTTATATCTGATAATAACCTTCTAGTGTTAGGGTGTTCTTGGTAGGGAGTAGCGGTTGTTTTGTAAGAGGAAATTGCTTCCGCATAGTAGTTATCTATCAAAGAAGGGAATCCGTGTACCGTTGCTACATAATCACCTAAGTTAGTATTACCACCGGAGATTTGACCCGTTGTACCTTTATTCACTAAGGTATTAAGGTTAAAGAAAGGCGAAGAATCTATAACTAAAAATGACCCCGCCTTATTTTCCCAATCGTGATATTTGGTATCTAATTCTTTTTCCGAGGCTGCTGCGGGTGCAACCATTATACTACCTACTGCTGCATTAGTATTTGTACCTGCACTAACACCTTGTAAAGTAATGCTAGTAGAGCCATTAATAGATGCTATTTGATAAGTACCATCATAGTGTAGACTGTTATATACAGTAGCATAAGAACCTACTGTGTATCTTGATTCTGTAAGACCCTCTATTACTAATTGATTTGCCCCATAAGTAAAACTTGATACCGCCTCTCCTAAAGAATAATCGGGTGTCTTAGAAAATGCAGCCCCACTAACAGGCTCATTTGTCGCATCAACATTCCAAATATTTATATCTTGTCCTACCTTCAAAGACGCAAACTTATCTATATCTCCGTTAGTATCAGTTTGGTCTACATAATACAAAGAAACATCGTAGTTTTCCGATGTAGGGTATTGTAAGCCAAAGTCCTTTTTTCTAAAACTACCGTCTGCATCAGCCTTACCGTTATTTCTCATGTCAGCCCAAAGCAACCAAAGATGTTTATAATCGTTTGATATATCTAATATATCCACTTTAAAATTACCACTTAAATTGGCTACCGAAGTAGCAACATAATCTATATATTTACAACCCACAAGATAATAATTACCACCACTAGATTGAATACCTTGATAAATAAATTGGTATCTCATGTGAGAGTTAGTAGAAAACTTACCTTTTATTTGGGCTACACCACTTGTTTTACCCGCATTAGAAAGAGTGGTATAAAGAGCAGATGTTATTTGTACCCATTTGTAATTAGTAGTGTCAATACCTGTATAATCACAAGAGCCTATTTCGGTTTCCTTTATGTTTCCATAGTGATATTGAAACCAAAGAGAATTAGGTAAATCTCTCATCCATCTAGCGTGTAGTGTTCTGTATTTGGCTGCTGTAAATGCCGAAGGTGCGGGAGTTATTACCCCCTTATCGCTAGTCCATTCCTTTCTATCATTAAGTGTCTTAAGTCCTGTGTTGCTTGTATATGTACCAAACTCACCACTTGTATATGTTGTTGTTGTAGTTATACACCAAATATATGTACTACTTAAAGTAGAAACGTCATAGTAGTTCAAAGTTTTTTTAGTAGATGCGACAACGTGCCTACCACTTTGTGTAGTTTCTGCCGCACCACCGATTGTTAATTTATTTACATAAAATACATCTCCCGAAGATAGTGCGGGGTCAGCATCAAAGAAAAATGTGACATATTCTGATGTTGGGTCAGTAGATTGTGGGTATTGGGTAGCCACTAATATTTGCCAATTACCGTAGCCTGTTATATTATCAGCAATAGTAGTATCAAAATCTACACCTGTATATTTACCTGCGTAAACTATACTTCCGTTGCCTATTTGACTAGCACCAAAAGGTAAATCAGTTTGTGAAAAACTTAGTGATGTTGCTGCTACACCACCTGCTACCGGATTTATACCACTTGCATTGAAATTATCTGAGCCACTTATAGTTATACTGCTACTTGTGGTATATCCATGACCCGAAGGTACTTCAATAGTAGTTCTTTTAGTACCTGTAATTAAAGTTTCGTGAAAAGTGTCTGCGTTTATACCTTCATATTGTTCCTCTAAACTATTAGGTCCTTTTTCACTTTCGTTATTATACATCTGTATAGGATGACTTGAACCTAACTGCATTCTTTGGTTGGAAGTTTCTTCGTAAGAATCGTCTACATCAAAACCGATATTACTACTTAATACTTTTAGGGGTAAAGTACCTAGATTCATAATACTCTTAAAACCCTGTGCATCATAAAGCCAATATTCTGTGACTGCGTTTTCAGAATCATTAATACCTTTTTGGCCTATTTCCCAAAGAGGCACTTGTCTATCAAGAAGGCTTATATTATCGGTAGCGTTTAAATCTATACTTCTATCTCTACCTTTTTGTTTTATACTCATAGTATTTATTACGCCTCTCCATACCGGCCTATCTATTCTAGGGTTTTGACTACCAAAAACTAACAAGGACCAATCTACAGGTGTTGAAGAAGAAAAAATACTTTTAAGGTTTAATAAATAATCTTGTTTTCTCATACCTAAGTTTAGGTTTTCCGTACCACCGCTTTCATAGTTAGGCATATCATTTATTTCTAAGTTAGCAGTTGAGAAACCATTTAAGGGATAAGTAATTTTTAAAGATTGTATAGGTGTTTCATAACTTGAGTAATCTTCTGCATCTGTTAAATATCTAACTAAGCCCACCCTATCTACCATAAGAGTTGTACTACTACTACTACCCGATTTAGGTAGCAAAGTTAATTGAAATCCATACATATTTTCTGCTGTTCTTGTTTCGTCAAACGCTGTGCCTGTAATTTTTTTCTGTCCGTTAATATATACATCATAAGTTTGTGCTGTATAATTCATAACAAAATCAAAATCTATCCATGTATCATCATTAATAACATTCTGTGCTGTATTATTACCTATGTATTCAAATCCTAAAGCATCATACTCTATTGTACTACCACTATCCAAATCAATAGTTTTGCTTATTGCGGGATTTCCCCCGAACCCGTTAGAGATATTACTACTAGGAAAATCACTAGACTCAAAACCTAATTCAAAAAGTAGATTTAAGTCAATTTTACCATTATTAGTAGTAGCACCATTAAATGCTCTTGCTGCTATTCTTGCGGTAAAAGTATCTCCATCTAATCTACTATTCAAAGAACCTTTATAGATTAAAGTAGGTTTAGTGCTACTACTATTGTATGCAGAACGATATGTTTGTATAGCCAAAAAAGGTTGGCCCGATGGTGATACAACAGGTGCAAAAAGATTTTGTGGTGTAGTGCTTGTAGCATCCCATGTACCGGATTCGCCTAGTGTTTCTCCCATCCAAGTACCGACTAAATGACCCCTTTGCATAAAATCTCCATCAGCAATTATTTCACCTGCTACTTTACTAACATAATTAGTAGTACCACCGGAATTGTAAAATGATTTCATATTTGTTCTACCTAGAGTAGAATCGTTATCTCCGGTAGGGATATAGTATTTACCTAATGTATCATAACCATTTGAAAGTAAAAGATAATCTTCACTAGATACTGTGTTAAACTCATATCTATTAGCAACGTGTCCATCGGGATATTGTAGTTGCGCTCGACCTTCCCACTTTTCGGGTTTTTGTCTTGAAGTATCATAAGACAACCACTCAAAAAGACCGTTATTCTTAAGGTATTGGTTGTCGGTAGTACTTAAAAAATTAGTACCATAAGAACCAATTCTATTTCTATCTGCTATACTAAATCTATATCTAGGATTTAGTGTTGCTTCTCCATTCATAGGATTTCCAAAATGACTTGCTGTTATAGAATAATCACTAGATATATTAGGATAGTTATTATCATCGGGTATAGCCCTAGCACTATTAAAGTCATCGTAATAGCCCGCAAGCCAAACCCCATACATACTAGATACTTTTCTTACCATCAAAACACCTTAACTACTCGCAAATGAGATTCCTCTTTGATTACCGCCTCTTTCTATCTCATCCAATATTTGATTTGCTACTTCGGTAGTAGTCATACCATTAAAAGTATTACTCATAATTACTTCTGTAGTAGTTATAAGGGTTTCTACCCCCTGTTGTACTACTTGTTTAACTAGATTTCCGGTTAAATTATCAGAAGAAAATCCGTAGAATAATTCTTCTCTAGCATTAGCAAACTCATGCAAAGCATCCGAAGCCTCTTCGTAGCCATCTACTATCATACCTAAAGTGTTTTGTTCTGCACTACTAAGTATTTCTAAACCGGATTCAATACCTTCTAGGAAATTAAGCCAATCTTGTTCACTCTCTATATTTCTTTCTTTAAGTAAAGTACCAAACTCGTCATTATCTTTTAATATTTTATCCATTTCTGATTTTAAATCTTTTCTAGCATCAACAATATTTTTACCACCTGCTGAATCACCCTCTCTTAGACCGTAAGTAAAACGATTATAACTTTGCTTTAAAAATTGTTCTGCGCCGTAAAATCCGCCCCCGCTATCTGCTAAAAATCCTGTGCCAAACTCTTTATCAATTCTTGATAATTGGTCTTTTGCCGCAAAATAATCGTCTACTGCACTTTGATTAAAAGTACCGGCTTCTTTTTGTGCTATGACTAATTGGGCCTTTTTAATATCTAAAAGACTTTGTTCTAATCCTAATTCTGTGTGTAGTTGTTCAATTTTTGCTTTAGTTACCGTATCTTCTACTTTTTTAAGACTATTTAAAGTTGATTGTTTTTCTACTATTGAGGATGTAAGGCTATCAATAGTATGCGTTTCATCTTTTAACAAATCTATTAATTCGGCTGTACTTGCTTTATATTTATCCATAGATTCTAAATCACTTTCAAAATCTAAATTATCCATATCTCCCATAAACCCTAAAAACTCTAAAACTTCAACAACGGCCATAGCCGCTAAAGCCATAGCCAAATATTGAGGGACTGCCGCCATAACAGCCCTACTAGATGCTATAATTGACGTAGCGGCGGCTTGTGCTGATTTACCTACTGCTGCAAAAGAAGTAGCACTAAATATATTACCTTTAGTATTTATTCCGGTAATAATAGTATCTTTTTTAGTTGCTTCGCTTTTTAATCTCATAGCATTTAATTGTACTAACATAGCGGCTGTATTTAATACTATACCAACCCTCATACTTTTTTGTCCTTTACCGAATAACATAAATCCTGTTCCTACAGCACCCATTTTCATAGTAAGATTATTCATAACACTTGCGTGTGCCGCAGTATCAGAAAGCATTTGTTTTCTTTTGTTTTCTTTTTCTATATCACTCGCTAAATTATGACTACCTATTGTGCTTGTCAATTCATCATACTTAGCATCTAACATATCTAATGCTTGACCTGTTTCTAATTTTTTCTTGTTATTAATTTCTATAACATCACTATTATGTAATATTGCTTTACTTTGTTTATGTAGTTTGTCTGTTTCTCTATCTATTTGGCCCTGTCTTGCTAGTCCTTTAGTAGACCTTCCACTTGGGTTATCTCTCATCTTTCTTTTTCTTGCTTGTTCTAATTCTCTACTTTCTGCTTTTAGTGCTATAATTTTGTTTTTTATAGCAATAACTTCTTCTCTACTTGTAAAAACCGACTTTATATCATCCATAGTTTTATCAACAACGGCTTGTTCTAATTTTTCAGTTTCAAAAGTTTGCATTTTTAATTGGTCTGTTATATTTTGAATACTAGCAGAATAGTGCATCATTTGTGCTGTGCCTGTAGAATATGCCGCCGCTTTATTACCATAAGCATCTTGATTAATTAACTCATCACCGGCTAAAGCCCTTACAACAGATTGATATGTCCCCATAGCAACAGTAAGCATTTGTAGATTTACCATAGTATTAAACATAGGGGCTACTGCTGTAGTTAATGTTTGTCCAAAACTAGCCATTTTACCTACTAAATCACCTATACCCCTTGTTCCTAAAAACATAGCAATTTCAGCATTTAAATCTGCTTGTCTTTCTGTTGCTTCTGTTAAAGCAGGTATCATAGAATTACCAATTGCACCGGACATATTTTTAAGCCTTGCTTCTGCTTGTTCTAATTGGAATAAATCTGTTTGTCTCCTTCTATTTATTTCCTCTAAAGCCGGAGATAATCGCATGGTTGCTTCAAACTCTAACTCTAAAGCCCTGTTATAGTTTTCGCTTAACTTTAAAAATCTTGTGTAATGTCTATTACCTGCTACCTTTTGGGCTAAAGTAGTTTTTTCGTGGTCCTCTAATGTAGGGTATATTTTATTTAAATCTCCCATTATTTCTGAAAGACTTCTTAAGTTTTCATTTTCGTCATGTGTAGCAATACCTAATGCGTGGAATGCTTCTGCCGCACCATTTGTATTAGCACCTAACCTAGCATATATCATACGCAAGGCTCTACCACCCTTACCTTGTTCCTCACCTGCTTCAATAAGAACAGCAGACTGAGCCGCCATAGCCGCTATACTTTCACCTGTAAGGTGAGCCTGTGAAGCGAACTGATTCATAACATAAGTAATCTGTTCCATAGTAGAAGCAGACCTATTTTCAATTGTGTTAAGTTGGTCTAGTACCCTAATAGAGTTTTGTCTAATAGCATCTATTCTTTGTTGTTCGGTAGCGTTTTCTTGTATTCCTTCGGTCATAAACTTAGTCTGTTGTTGTAAGTTAATCATACGCTGCATGGCTGCTTCTGTTTCCATATTGCTTATCATACCAAATTGCATACCTACTTCTGTACCTACACCCATACTACCTGCGCCTAAAACACCTGTTAATTGTGCCATTCTTGCTGCTGCTTGAAATGTTTGGTCGGCTGAAAAACCAAACGCTAAACCTGTTGCTTGTATTTCGTTTTGTACCTTAGCAGTATCTTCTGTTACATTAAGAAACTTTTCTAATTCTATTCTTGCTGTTTCTATTTCTCTAGCAATAGGTGTCATGCTATTCATCATACCGGCAAATTGGTCGCCTATGGCTTGACCTGCCTCTTGTACACCACTAATAGCGTCAAGCATAAGAGATTGAAACACTACGCTTGCAGTTTTAGCATCTTTAATTAATCTGTTTGCTTGGAACGTACCTACAACATCGAAGAAAACCCTAGATGCACCGGCTCTTAGAACAAGTAAAGTGACAGCGCATACAATAGGTATAAAACTTGTAAAATACCCTAAAAATAAATCATCTATCATGCTGCACTATCTCCACTCTCACCCTTTATAGGCATTCCGCTATCCTTAATCGCTTGTAGTACATCACCACCGTCTGATAAGTATTTTCGTTGCTCTCTTCTTTGGTTTCTACGGGCTACTGCGCCTTTAGCATCAGTCTTAGCATCTTTAGTTGCTTCGGATATTTTATCGCTTATTTCTGCCGCTACTATCATATCTAATTGCATTTTATAAGACCCACCTTCGCAATCATACCTATCCCATAGGTCCGAGGGTAAGACCCCCTTGTACGCCATACATAGAGAGGGGGCTACTCTAATAAAGTCTATAAAGGGACTGCGCCTTCGTCTACATCACCACGAACAAATTGTAGTATTTCATTTAACTCTTCAAAAGTTAAATCGTCTAAGTCTATATTTTCATCTAAGATACAGTTAGGAACCCACGCTTCTATTTGGTCGGTCATTCCTGCGCCCATTTCATCAAGCATACTAGCAAAATCTTCATTTTGTTCATCGGTCCATTCGCTAGGCTCACCCGCATGACGCATTTTTCTAAATGCTTGTGCTTGTAAATTAGTAATTTTTAGTTTAGCCATACCGGATGCCTGTTTGACCCATATTCTTGTTCCATCATTTAATTCTATTTCTTTTTTTAATACCGGCATTTCTATCACTCCTTCTTTTTTCTTTTGGCTGTTCCGCCTCGCTTATCAGACGGATTGTTCCATCCTCTTTAATTTCCCAAACACCTAAAGTGTTTATGAAGGTATTCCTATCAGTCATTCTTCTTCATCTACTTTTGGCGTAAAAGAACGGGGTAATGCTTTCATTACTTTATCCCATCCTAAATCAATTGCTTCTTCTCTTGTTAAAGTGGTGTTTGCTACTATATGTCCTTTGAGTAAACCAAGACGATAACCTACTTTTCTATCTGCTTCGTTAGCCCACCAAAACACATCTTCGGCAGAATGCTGCCCTAGTGCTGCTGCTAATACTTCTATATCATCTGTTGCTACAAGTACTCTCATTTTTACACCTTACTGTTTTTTAGATTTCTTAGCAGCCTTCTTTTTAGGTGCTGCTTTCTTTTTTCTCTCGATAAGTTTTTCAACTAATCTACCATCTTTTATTTCTTTAGACCAAATGTTTCCTTCTTTATCTTTGTATGTTTCCATTTTACTCACCTTATGTTTATGCTACATCAATCCATACTACGGTTAATGTAATAAAATTACTATCTTTCTTTCTTGAAGTATCACAAGAAATTACTACATCATCGTTGGCTATTGCTGCCCTAAATGCTGTTTGTACTTCTGCTGCTGTACCTGTAAAAGCATTGACTTTTAGTTTGGTTTTGTCTGCAATTACTGTACCACCATTGTTAGCCATACTTAATCACCTCAGTATGCTGATGGCGCACCGCTACCGTCATCTAAGCCTGTACCTGCTATGCTAATGTCAATCGCTTTTCCTAGTAGTGGATTCACTAATGCTGTAAAGTTTACAGACATTGTGTTTGTATCTCTACCGCTTACGTTAGCAGTAGGGGCTTCAAACCTTAAGTGGTATAGATTAATTGTAAGATTAGAAGGTGTTGATTCATCATCAGTAAAGACTAACTGCATAATAGAATTACCGTTGTATACACGGTCCTCAAAGGATAAACCATCTTCTGCGATTAAAGTATCATAGGTAGGTTCTTCTGCTGCTGCTGTGTAAACAACTTCGTTAAAGTCAATACTACCTGTAATCTCCATTTGTTGTGAAGCAGGTGCGTGTCTGTAAGTACTGCTACCTAGACCGTATGAGTTATCTGTATCTCTATTCATAGAAATACTTAGATTTACCCCTTTAACCTTTGCTGTTGCTGATGCTAATCCATCTGTACTGTTATCAAACTTTACTGTACCGTTAGCAAAATGAAGTGCATCTAAAGCAACACCGTCAAACAAAACAGTACTTGTTTGTAGTGCAGATGTAGAGGATTCTGATTTTCCTACGAAGTCAAAACTAGCCATAACGTATTCTCCTACGTTAGCAGTTAAAGACATACTATTAACCATCATACCTGTGTATGTATGTTCTTTTGCTTCTCTACCTACTCTTACGGTAAAAGAAGGATAGGTAATTTTGTATGCGTCTGCTGCATCCCAAGCACCGGCTGAATGAGGGGCAATAAATCTGTATAATTCATCATTGTAAATAACGTAATCTCCACTAGCATAAGTAGTAAGTGCAGAAAACACACCTTTGTTTGCTAATGCTGTATTACTTGTTCTTTTGTTAAGACCAAAAAATGCTTGTTCTAATCCATGTTTTGAAGTAGCACCGCTACCCGATACTGTGTCATCCGGTAAGATACCGTGTAGTAGCATTCCTAAGAAATCATCTACTTGTACGGCCATGTTTATACCGCCTTCGGAATATTCCGTTCCTGTCACCATTTTGCTTGATTGTTGCCTACTTATATCAGACCTACCTAGCATTTCAAAGTTCATTGAAATAGATTCATCGTCTATTTCTCCAAATGTTTGTGTTCCACTAGGTTCTGTACCATATGCAGCCTCTTTTTCTATTGAAATATACCTATTTAAAAACTCAGTCGCCATATTATTACCTCTATGTGTGTGTAGAACGAACCGAGTCTCTTATCAATATTATTATCTGTGCCTCATATCTATTAAACGCATATACGTTAGTGTTAAAGTGTGTACACATACTGTTTCGTCATCATCCATTTTAGTATCTAATTCTGCATTGTAAGATATAAGGCTATCGGTAGTACCTAATACACCTGTATTTACATACAATTCATCGAATATTTCACCAATTATATTTAAACCTTGTCTGTATGCGTTTTCATAATTAGTACCTTTAGTTGTGACATATATTTCTACGTCATAATTTTGTTTAATTTTAGAACCCGATAATGCTTCAAATTGTGGAGAATCAAGACCTGTTATAAGAACGTGTATATTAGGTGTAGTATATCTATTTAACATACGGGAAGATATATCATAACCATACAATATATTAGCATCAGAAACCTGTGTTTTTAAATATATTTTTTGTGTATTTTTTAATAAATCTACAATAGCAATACCCATTCTAGGTACTGCGTCTTGTGCGAAATCACTTGTCATTAATTGTTCGGGGGTAAATGCACCAAACTTAGAATAATATACGTTAGCCCATTTTACATTACCACTTGTATTTCCCCATTGTATAGTCTTAGATGAACCACTAGCACCTACAACACTAGAAAATATATCTTCCGCATTATCATCCTGTATAATCTCATGCACATACATTTTAGCCACCCCTGCTGCATCTAAAGTTAATCTTAAAACTAACGGTACGGGGTTGTTTTCCGTTAAAAGTAAATCTAAATTACTTACTGTAAGTGTTGTAGCACCTACTAATTTAAGTGATGTACCGTTTCCTGTACCTTTTACTTCTACCTTATGTGTACCATTATCTAATTTTACCAATACTTCATCATTACTAGGTGCAGTAGTATAAGACAAACAAGCAACAAATGTGTACGCTGTATTAGTCGTAGGTGTTATTGTGTATATTCCATTTGTTATAACCCAATTACCACCGGATGCAGAACCGCTACCGGATTCAGCAGTCCAAGCATCTTGGAAATAACCCGTTAATCCTGTTGGGTCTGTACCATTCATTCTACTATTCCAATATTGTGTTGTTGTCGCTACTGCCATATTTACTGCCCCTTCAATTGTTTTCTAAAAGTCCTTCCACTTAAACCTTGCCTTCTATTTATTCTTGTTCCTTTTCCTAGATAATAAGCAGTAGTTTTACTTAATGGTGATGAGCCTACATTTGGCTTAACTGTAAATGCTGGTTGTGTGTTTTCACGCAATTCTGTTAAAGACTGTTCACCTTTTCTCATACGACTACCTCTTGCCCCCGTAGGATTTGTAGGTGAATCCCCCGCGTCAAAAGAACCTATAACAAACGTAATATACCTTGAGTAATTTCTTGTATTTTGTCCTTTTAATTCCTTTAAGTTTCCATATAAAGAATGTGCAATCCTATTTATTGCATCACCCTCTAGTTTATGTGCTGTACCTATAAAAGAAGTTGTATCATTTTCGCTAAAACTCTTTTTTCCCCATCTTGATTTTTTCTTAAAATGCTTAGTTTTACTTGTTCCGGGTCTAGCGTTAATTTCTTTCCTTGTTTTTTGTACTGTTTTATGTACTATATCACTTAAAAAAGCATTTGCTAACATATTAACTCCTTGTGTTAGGCTTTCTGCCTGTTTGACAAAAGCAGATTTATCAAAATAAGCCTTAAAACTTAAATTGTATTCTTTATTTCTCAAAGGTTTTGGGTATCTAGGGTTGCTTCTATCTATTCTACCACCTGCTTTAAATCCAAAACGACCTTGCCTTAAATTAGAGGCTGCTCTTTGTTTTCTTAATACCCTATTCCATGCTTCTCTTGATTTAGCCGATGATGTAGCCTCGGCTATTTCTCCACCTTTTAATCTAATTTCTGTTCCCGGCATATATCCCGGTGCATTAAATAAACTTTTCATATTTGATTGATTAGGATTTCTAAAACCCGCACTACCTATATTTTTAGTGCTAGGGTTTTCTTTTAAATATTTTTTTTCTTGGGTTGTTAAACCTTTACCATCTCTAAGTTTACGGGTTAAATCAAGCCAAGTCCTATCTTCTAAGTTTTTTATTTCTATTTGAAAATTGCGTATATTTTGCCCCATTATCATAGCGTAATTATTTCTTGCTTTAGTCATTGTTCCTAGTTTAACCCAACCCGGATGAGTATAACCATCAGCATTAATAAAAACATGGCCTTCTTTTTCTTGTTGTACTTTAAATTGTTTTTTTAATGTAGCCAATTAATCACCTCAAGAAAAACTTCCGAGATGAGCCAATCTTGTAAGGTTGTTTATTCCTCTTTCTCTAAGAGTATTTCCCCTTAAAGAATTACCACCTTCGTGAAATGTGGATTCATCTTCCATGTAGTAAGCGGCTGCTATATCAGCACATATTTCTCTAAGAACGTGTGCAAACTCACCTTGCTGTACTGCTACTCCACTTTCGTGTGCGATAGAAACTCCTGTGACACCTGTTAAATCATTACTAGATTTTCCTGTCCAAGATATTGTATCTCCATCAATATTACCGCTACCCGCAGTAGCAAAAGCACTTGCGCTTGTTAGTGTTATAGTAGTATCTCCTACCGATACAGCCCCATTAGCGGTAGTTTCTATAACAATAGGATTAGACCTACCATAGTCATTATAAACTTGCTCTATTTCAATAGAGGCTCTACGGATTGCTACCTGTAAAGTATTACCTGCTTGTACCCTTTGGGCTGAATTAAGACCTAATCTTTGGCCGACATCACTTGTAGAACAATAATAAACCATTTAAACCAATTACTCCTATTAATAATATTTGTGTTATCCAAAGCATACGCTTATTTATAGTATGGTATTCCTTAAGTGTCTTTTCAATATTACTAACTGTGACAGATGTACTAGCAGATGTAGAACCTAGATGTTTTACCCAAGTATTCCATTTTTCTATATCGCTAGTCATATTATCACATTTGTGTAGAAATACCCATAGCCCCTGCTACTATTGCTATTAAGGTAAAAATAATTTTTTGCATATTCCCCATATATGTACCTATTAAACCATTAGTTATTTCTAACTCGGTAGCCACTTTAGCAAGCCCTGTTTGCATACTTACTTGGGATTGTACTAATTGTTCAATTAATCTTTCATGTCTTTTTACAGACTCTTCTAAATTGTCTAATCTTATTGAGACAACATCAGAATCGGCCACTAAGCCTCACCCATGTGTGCTTCTAATCGAGCCACAAGGTCTGCTTTTTTGCCTTTTACTGAAAGACCTGCTGCTTTTAACTTCTCTTTCAATTCTGCAACATTATGAGAGTCAAGAGTTTTTTCTATTTTCTCTATCTCTTCTTTTGCTTCTTCGGCTTTCTCCTTAACCTCGTCTACTGAATCTAATAATTCGTCTAATGTTATTTTTCCATCAGCATTTAGTACTAGGTATTTTTTATATAAAAATACACCTATACCCGCTAATGCTACTAAAGATAACAGTATCAATTCTATATCATCTAATAATGATGAAGAATCTAGGGCTATGCAATCTATTGTTTCGTTAAGTGCGTTTAGGCACGTTTCTTTTGTTGTGTTATTCATTTTTATTCCTCTCTATCGTATATTACTTGCTTAACTGCTGAATGCGGTATAACTGTAAATGCTCTTTCGCTACCTCTTCGGTAAATCTTGAACCCATGAGGTGTCTCTTCAATGTTTACATTGGTATATGACTTTTCGGGCGCAATATACACTATTTTACCTGTTCTTACTTCTCCCAAAAAATCACGCCCAACGTGGACCTTCGGCCCACCCTACTAGACTTGTTCTGCTACCTTTAGTAATAGGTGCTACTCCGTGTTCATAGTAAGATAAGAAACATATTACTGTACCTTTCTTAGCAAGTGCTATTGGGTCGGGATTTTGTGTATGACTAAATGTTAATTCTCCACCTTCATAATCTTCGGGGTCTGATAATTGTACGACAATACTTACTTTTCTGTGCATACCATCTTGCCTGTTCCAATCAATATCGTGGTGCATACCATAGTGGTAGCCTATATCCATATATTCTGTAAATTGTAATGGTGGTAGATAAGATACTTCTACACCAAAATGCTCATTTGCTTTTTCTATATACCACATCATTTGTTCTGTAAGAGGTTTGTATTTTTCATCTTGTAGCCATCTTATTTGGGTTTTTCTATGGCTATCTTCTTTACCTTCACCTGTTCTAAAGGTAGATGCCGCTTGAGGTTCGGCTTCCTTTGCCGCCTCAATTATTTCATTCACTATTTCTTCACTCAACGCTTCTTCCCACATTATCCATGCAGGATGTTCCATCATTTCTGACATAACGTACCATTACATCATAGGGTATATAAGATGTATTACAATAACATACCTAGTTTTTTCATTAAGTATAACCAAAATCGGTTATATCCTTCCACTAACAATCAACACCATCAGTAAATCCGGTCATAGTTTTAAGATTTATATAACATTGTTTAATTATATTGTATTGAGTTTTTCCTGCACTAGCATTTAAATCAAAATTATTACCAAAACCACCAATAGGTGCTGCATTTGCTTCGTAAGCGGCCTGTGAAGCATATATTTTACCGTTATAATTTATTTTAAAACCTTTAGTTAAACTACCATCAGCATTTATTAATATTTCTTTTGAAGCCATAGTATTTGACATAACACATATTGCGTCATTACAAGTTATACCATACTCAGTCACATAGTCTATTTTTAAGCCCATATCCTTACCACACATCATTTGTTTTATAAATCATTCTCTAAACAAAGAGTACTGTTATCTCACATTTTGCGGTTGATAAGACACCGTTAAGAGTGCTTGACCCTCTTACTGCAAACAGTACTGAATCATTACTAGCAGGTGTGTTAATTGTTTTCCCTACCGTCTGACATTGAATACGAAGGGCTTGTCCCATACCACTTGTAGCATCTTGAGATGTAGACGCTGTGCCTACAATACTTGAAGTATTACTATTACTTAAACTTGAACTCCCAATTAGCAGACTCCACGCAAACGTAGGAGAGCCACCACCTAGCCATCTTAGATACCCTGCGGGTATAATATTTAATCGGTCAATTCCATAATTATTACAGATTTGATTAAATCCTTGTGCATCTATATGAAGAGTAGCAGTAAAAACCCCTTGAGCATTAACAGAAAACTCACTACCATTAAGTGCGCCCGCTAAAAGAAAAGGTGCGCCCATTAAGTCATTAGTTGCCGTACAAGCATTATCATAATTACCACTTGATGATGTCGCTACACTTAAAAGAGAAGCACCCCCTATTTGAGAACAAATACCTATTATTGTTGGATAAATAATATCACCCTACTACTATCCATGCTGACGAAGATGTAGCAATAAATGTTTTTGCTTCATATCTTGTTGTAATTGTTTGATTAGTGGTAGAACCGTTCATTGTATCTGTACCATCAGCACTTATTGTAGTAGTCCCTGCGTGGTCGCTAATAATAATATATTGTTCCCCTACAGCCGGACTAGCAGGTAATGTTAATGTTGCGGTACTATTAACTATAATATATTTACCTGCATAAGTATCTGATAATGTAATACTACTTCCTAATGTAGAAATCTTACCTCTTTTAGCAACAAACTCTTGTTCTACTGTTAGACCGCCGTTAGGTATACTTACATCTCCAGAGTTGTCTGCTGTAATCCATGTTAATAATCCCGAACCGTCTGATATGGTTAATGATTGACCGACAGTTGCACTACTAACATCTGCATTTCCTATGAGAACATTGTAACTTCCTGTGGTCAAACTACTTGCACCATTGTAAGAAGAAAGGATAATATTTTTCTGACCCGAAGTGATGTTTTGACCTGCATATCTTCCGACCCCAAGATTGTAACTTCCTGTCGTCAAATCTTTGAGACTGTCAGCACCAATTCCTACGTTTTGATTTGCTGCATTACTAGCAACCCCTTGACCTGCATTCCAACCAATGAAAGTGTTTGCCGAACCTGTTCCAGCCGTCATAGCATTATGACCTACAACGGTATTGTAGCCTGTTCCGTTAGTTCCGGCTTGACTTCCTACTATTGTCTCGGAATATCCTGTGCTACTAACACCTGCCCGATAACCAACATAAACTCCTGTGTTTTGATTGGTAATTGCTGCCCCCGCAGTATGTCCTATCATAACGTGGTCGCCACCTGTGGAAATTGCTGTTCCGGCTTGATAACCCATTAGAATATTCCTGTCTCCTGTGCTAAGTGTTGTTCCTGCGTCTACACCCAATGCTACGTTGTAGTTGCCACTTGATGCAGTTAAAGAATCTAAAGCACCACTACCTAATCCTATGTTAGAAGTAGCAGTAGTGACTGCATCTGATAAATCACCAATACCACCTGCTACACCACTAGGTCCGGGTGGGCCATTAGGTCCCGGTGGACCTGCGCCACCTTGAGAACCCGGTGGTCCACTAGGTCCGGGCGGCCCTGTCGAACCGGGCGGGATTGTAAAGGCAAAAACCTTAGCAGTCGCAGGTCCACTAGATGCAATTGCTAACGGACCACTTGCTACCGTAGGCGTTCCAAATCCGGCTGCTGCCCCATCTGACCCATTAGAACCGGGTGGACCTGTAGGTCCTGTTGGCCCCGGCGGTCCTGCCGGACCTGCTGCGCCTTGTGGTATAGTAAATGCGAATACTTTAGCAGTATCGGGTCCACTTGTACTAACCGCAATAGGTCCTGTACTAGCAGACGCACTACCAAACCCTGCTGCTGCCCCTGTAGAACCTGTAGGGCCGGGTGGTCCTGTTGGTCCGGTTGGGCCGGTTGGACCTGTCGGGCCTGTCGCACCTTGTGGTATAGTGAATGCAAAGACTTTCGCTGTATTAGGGCCACTAGAAGATACGCCTATTGGTCCTGTGGTTGCTGTAGGTGTCCCAAATCCTGCGCCCGGTCCTATTGCACCTGTCGGACCTGTACCGCCGGGTGGCCCGGTAGGACCCGTTGGGCCTGTAGGACCTGTAGGTCCTGTATCACCTTGTGGTATAGTAAAAGCAAAAACTTTTGCGGTGTCGGGACCGCTTGAAGAAACTGCTATGGGTCCGGTACTAGCGGTTGGAGTACCAAATCCTGCTGCCGTTCCTGTAGGACCTGTAGGACCTGTTGGGCCGGGTGGACCTGCGCCGCCCGAAGGACCGGGTGGACCTGTTGCACCTTGAGGAATTGTAAAAGCAAATACCTTAGCAGTATTTGGGCCACTAGATGAAACACCAATAGGGCCTGTTGTAGCCGTAGGTGTTCCGAATCCCGCAGCCGCACCCGTAGGACCTGTACCACCATCGTTTCCATCATTACCTGTCGGTCCGGTAGGACCTGTTGGTCCGGGTGGCCCTGCGGGTCCTGTGCTTCCGGGCGGAATTGTAAAAGCAAATACTTTTGCGGTATTAGGACCGCTACTAGATATGGCTAAAGGACCACTACTAACACTTGGTGTCCCGAATCCCGCAGCACTACCTGTTGGTCCTACAGGTCCACCACTACCTGTCGGTCCGGGCGGTCCCGTAGGTCCCGTAGGTCCGGTTGGGCCTGTTGGTCCGGCATCTCCGGCAGGTATAGTAAAAGCAAAGACCTTTGCTGTATTTGGACCACTACTACTTATAGAAAGCGGACCGGAAGAAACAGTTGGTGTTCCGAATCCTGCTGATGTTCCCGCAGGTCCGCTTCCACCTGTATTTCCTGTTGGACCCGTAGGACCCGTAGGACCTGTAGGACCATCCGGTCCCGTTGGTCCGGTTGCACCTTGTGGTATGGTGAAAGCAAATATTTTTGCTGTATTTGGACCGCTTGTTGAAACACCTATTGGTCCTGTGGTTGCCGTAGCAGTCCCAAATCCGGCGGCTACACCTGTAGGTCCTGTTCCGCCTGTGCTACCTTGTGGTCCCGGTGGGCCATTAGGTCCGGTAGGTCCGGTAGGACCTGTAGGCCCTTCATCACCTTGAGAACCCGGCGGTCCTGTTGGTCCTGTGCCGCCACTAGGTCCTGTTGGTCCTGTTGGCCCTACACTACCTGTAGGTCCGGTATCTCCTTTATCTCCTGTTCTAGCAAAAGTTACCATAACATCTTCGCCATCTGAAAATGGTGCAGAAGCAGAAGAATCTATTGTACTTACTGTTATGTCAAAGTAGCCCGAATCTTCTGATAGAGAAGTAATAGTATGTAAAGTAAATTGACCTGCATCTGTTAAATTACTAATTTTAACGTGTCCTTTTATCGCAGATGTAGAATCATCTATTGTACGAAGGAATGATTGAATATCTGTTCCGTCTAAATCGCTGTCATCTATATAGATTCTAGTAGCAGATGATTGAGTAGCGTTGTTTAGTTTTACCTTACCTGCGCCGGGGTCGCTGTCTGCTGTATTTGTAGAAAAATCATATTTAAAGGATGCGCCACCAAAATTACCGTCTGCGCCTGTAGGTCCTGTCGGTCCGGTAGGACCTTGACTTCCTGTACTACCCGCCGGTCCGGTAGGCCCTGTCGGTCCGGTTGGACCCGCAGGACCTTGACTTCCTGTAGGACCTTGTGGTCCGGTAGGCCCTGTAGGTCCTGTCGGAATTGTAAAGGCAAATACTTTAGCACTATCCGGCCCACTTGTCGCTACTGCTAAAGGTCCTGTAGTTATGGTAGGTGTTCCAACACCTGCTGATGCACCCGCCGGTCCTGTAGGACCTGTAGGACCTTGACTTCCTGTTCCGCCTGTTGGCCCTGTTGGGCCTGTTGCACCCGTAGGTCCTGTAGGCCCGGTACTACCCGGTGGAATTGTGAAAGCAAATACCTTTGCTGTGTCCGGCCCACTAGAACCGATTGCTAAAGGACCACTAGATACTGTCGGTGTTCCAAAACCTGCGGCTGTTCCGGTAGGCCCTGTATTACCCGTAGTACCTTGAGGCCCTGTAGGTCCGGTTGGTCCTTGAGAACCTGTAGGTCCATTTGGTCCGGGTGGACCTGCCGCGCCTGTGCTACCTGTAGGTCCTGTAGGCCCATCCGGTCCTGTAGCACCTTGAGGTCCTGTAGGTCCATCCGGCCCATCCGGTCCTGTAGGTCCTGTATTTCCAATAGGCCCTTGACTGCCCGTTGGACCTTGAGGTCCTGTAGGTCCTGTAGGACCGGCAGGTCCGGTATCTCCTTTATCACCCGTTCTTGCGAATGTGACTAAAATATCTTCTCCCGCACTAAAAGGTGATGTAGCAGAAGAGTCTATACCACTTACTGTTATATCAAAGAAACCTGTTTGTTCACTTAGTGAAGAAATAGTAAATATTATAAATTGTGAAGCGTCTAGTAAATTACTTATCTTTACATGACCCTTTATTGTAGAAGTAGAGTCGTCTATTGTTCTCATAAAAGATTGAATATCGCTACCGTCTAAGTCGCTATCATCAATAACAATATGCGTAGCAGCATTTTGCGTAGCACTATTTAATCTTAGTTTACCTGCGCCGGGGTCTGCTATACCATTAGCAGCATCAAAATCATACTTAAATGAAGCACCACCAAAATTACCATCCGGTCCTGTCGGACCTGTAGGTCCTGTACTACCTGTCGGACCTGCTACGCCTTGTGGACCTTGAAGGCCGGTAGGACCTTGTGGTCCTGTTGAACCTGTTGTGCCTTGTGGACCTTGTGGTCCATCCGGTCCTGTCGGGCCTTGTGAGCCTGTCGGTCCTGTCGGGCCTGTCGGTCCCGCTACTGTAGAATCTGCACCTGTAGGGCCTGTTGGACCTGTCGGGCCTGTTGGCCCGGTATTACCTTGTGGGCCTTGAGGTCCTGTACTTCCCGTAGAACCTGTAGGTCCTTGTGGACCTGTAGGGCCTGTAGGCCCTTGTGAACCTAATTGACCTGCCTGTCCAAAGTTTAAAACATATTTTGTGTTGTTTGTAAGAACGTCTGTTTGACTAGCAGTATTAGGAGATACACCTAGTGTGTACCATCCGGTATTATCTGTGACAGTATTAACTATAAAATTAGCAAACTCTTCTACATCCCCACCTATATGTTGTATTTGTAATAAACCCTTTCTAGTGTTATTAGATGCACTTATAAAAGTAAACCAAGCATCTTGATTTACAGCACCGGCATCTTCTTCATCTATATAGATTTCAGTAATGTTAGCAAATGTACCATTGTCAAATCTCATAAACCCCGAACCGGGGTCTGCTTCTGTTGTAGTGGTACTAAACTTCCAAACTACTCCCGATTTAAAACCTGCGGGACCTTGAGGTCCTGTAGGACCGGAAGGAATAGTAAACGCAAAGACTTTAGCGGTATCGGGTCCACTAGCAGTTATACCTACGGGGCTACCTGTGACAATAGTAGGTGTACCAAACCCTGCCGCCGCACCTGTTGAACCTGTATTACCTTGTATTCCTTGTGGACCTTGTGGACCTGTATTACCTGTAGAACCCGTAGAGCCTGTCGGTCCCGTTGGTCCTTGTGGACCTGTCGGTCCTGTAGGACCTGTATTCCCTTGAACACCTTGAATACCTTGAATACCTTGTGGGCCTGTTGGCCCTGTAGCATTATTTTGATATGCAATCCATGTATCTTGTGTAGCACTATGCCTTACATATACTTTTTGATTTTGTGTTAAGGTAAAAGTACCACCTGTACCCGGATTAGTGACCCCTTGACCTACAAGAGAAACTACTGTACCTGCATCAGTACCAATAGTAATATTACCGCTACCTTCATTCATAATTTGTAATTCTGATAGACCTACCGGAAAAGGAACGGAAGCGTATGTAGGTAATGTGTATGTATATGTAGAAGAGTCAGTATGTATAATCATACGTGCTTCGTCTGCTCTAGTAAATGTATAATTAGCGTTTTTTGTTTCTAGTGGCCTAACGTCTGCCGACCTACCACCTGCTGTAGAACCATCACCAATAAAAACACCATTAGCGGCTGAACCTGTATTTGTATCTAGGAATATTTGTTCTTTAGTAGGTGTGACACCCGCCCTTTGGGTAGTGGTAGCAGTAAAAAGATTTTTATTACCTGTTAGTGCCATATACTTTCCCTCTTTTATTGTTTAATAATTATATCACTAATGCGCCCATGATAATGATACCACTATCATTATTACTTACAACTAAGTCGCCTATATCAAGTGTTCCACCGCCACCGCTTTCTCCACCTGTGTTAGTAGCCCAAACAGGACTGCCGCTATTTATAGTAAGCACCGTTCCTTCTGAACCTGCGGCTAATATTGTCATATCATCGTGTCCCTGCCCCACTAATATTGCATTTTTAGTAATAAACTCTCTTCCTGTACCCCCCTCTACGACAGAAGTTGAAGGTGGTGTGTTTCTACTGCGGTAAATACCATCAGATACTTGAGAAAAGTTCCAATCTCCTTTTACCGTAGGTCTTTTTACCGTGTGTATATCAGCACTTTGTTTTGATTGTGAATAAGGACCATATAATACACCATCAGTTTCTATGACTAATTCATTACACGTTAGTGTACGGCCATCAGATATAATCCAATCGTGTGTAGATGCCTCAATAACTACTTTGTTATATTTGACGTTAAACTTTTTTGTTGTAGAATTACCGTAAGTTGTATCTCCGTTTACAGGTAAAACTTGGTTAGTAGAAGTAGCGGTATAGTGTACAGTAGTATTACCCCAATTATATTCTTCATGTGCTATACTAATAGTGCCTTGTAATTTAAATATTTTTGACAAATCATCTGTATCAATTGTTTTAGGACTTACTTTTACGGTAGAAGGAATAACAAAATTACCAATATCTACAGAACCGTATGTATTCCACACCGCACCTGTTCTTGTGTATATGTGTTCGGGACTAAATGTAGCACTACCGGATGCAGTAGCCAATGTGATTTTAGGGTATTTACCGTCTACCAAAGTCAATACACCTGCGGCGGGTAATGTAAATGTTATTATAGTATTAGCGTGTGGCTCTCCGTTTGCGCCCGCCCATATACTTGTGTTTGCTTCATATTGTATGTAAAGTCTATTATTTGTTTGGTTTGCTGCACTATCGCCTATAGGAAAAGGTGGTGTCCCTGTAAAAACCCACGTTGTGCCTAAATCCGCTATACAGGCATCTTTAGCAACAATTAAACCCGCTTCAAAATAAAGTACTGACCCACTATCAAAAGCAAGAGTATTGTCAAATCCCGAATCTATTGTGACTGTATTTAAATACCAATCTCTACTTGTAGTAAATCTACATTTATTTTTACCTACTCCCGAACCAACAGAAGTAAAATATAATTGATAGTCGTTTGTTGTGTCTAACCAATCACTCGGTAAACCTAGTTGTGTTAATACGGGACTACCGCTTGAGTCAAGCGACCAATTTCTACCATCTTCGGGGTCTGCTGATGTGCTACCAACCCAATAATAATTTGTCATATTTTACCCTCTTTAATCTTGATAAAGAGAGCCGGACAATTGCGAGCCGGTTGTTGTTCCCCCGACTCTTGATGCTGTTGTTCCCGATTTAAACGCACTACCACCCTTCTCTTCTATCGCTGCTAAAGCGTCTTGTGCTGATTTCTCAAAAGACGCTAATTGTTTATTGTATCGAATGTCAGATGTACCTTGTTCTTTTTGTGGGAATACAGCAGGTATAGTATCTATTAATACTCTTAGACAATCTACACAAACTAAAAACTTTACTGCACTTTCTTTTAAGGTATCAGTAGGTGCGCCTGTAGTATCTACACCAAAGTATTCTGCTACTCTTGCTTTTTTGTTTACTTCTGCTGTACGAATAGTAATATATTCTGTGATTGTACCATTGTTTAGACCTCTAGGTCTATTAAGTAAATCTCTAATATTATCTGTTGTGACTGTCATCTCCAAACCTCTCCCTGTAATCTAACGGTACGTCAAGCACTATATTGTTTGATGAAGGTTTGGTTGCTCGGCCTAGTACTACTACAAGTTTAGTAGCAATAATTTTTTGAGCCATTTCGCTATTTGGAATCCAATAAGGTTTCTTCGCACTTCTACTTAACAAAGACATAGGGTGATTAGCGTATCTTCTACCACCGTTCTTATGCGCCCTTATTAACCATCCCGGTCCGGGCAAATAATTATCTAATCTAAATTGCATATCTTCTATATTACCACTTTCGGGCAAAGGAATACCTGCTTCTTTTAATGCAGATGCAAGTTTAGCCTTAGAAGGTTTCTTTGGCTTCGCCTTAGCGACTTTTTTATCACTCATTCATTCACCTTTTAGTCTCAAGGGTTAGAATATCCAAGTACGAATACATGGACTGCCGGTGCTGTATCATCAGATGATGTAGATGTGACCTTAAGAGTACCACCTGCACTAATCTTGTAGTGTGCGTCATCTATCTCACCACATCTTACGACATCTTTATCACCTGCTGTTCCTGTGACAAAAGCATCAGTAATAGCGTCAGTTCCGTTAAGAACCTGTAGGCTGTTAGAGTTATCTCCACCATCTGCTAAAAGATGGGACCAAACATCAACAACCTCTAAGTTTCTATCTACGGTTAGTGAAACGCTTTCTGTTGCGCCACCATCTACTGCTATTTTGTAAAGGATAGGTATAGACCCACCTGTACCACCATTAGAGACTTGCTTTGTGTTAAGCCCTGTCATTAGGTTTTGGAGTTTACGGTTAATAGGCATTTATTTTAGCCCCCTTAAGCCCTTACGCCTGTAATCTTACAGATTCGGTTGTTCTTACCTGCTGCTGCACCATCTTGCATTTCGTGGATAACGCTACCCATGTAAGATGTTAATAGCCAATCAAAACCGACTCCCGGTAGACGTGTTAATTCTGTCTCTTGGAATCCCGGTCCGTTGTATGTAAAGAACTCTGCTGTTTCTGCACCCGGTATAAGTAGTAGACCATCGTTTACCAATGCGCTACTAGCCCCGAAATCTCTTGTGTAGTAAATTGTTAGGTTTGCGATTCTACCCAAGTGTTGTTGTAGAGACTCGACTACGTTTCCGTATAGAGTAGTGTTAAGCATAGCACTTCTCTTGTCAGCAGGTAATACAAGAGCCATTGGCTCATTACCGCTAACCTTTGCGTTAGCAAAGATTAAGTCCATAGCGTCTAGCAAGTCTTTTTCCTCGTCTGCTGATGCACTACCGAATGTTGATGTTGCTGCTTGTGATTGTCCATTACCTGCCATCAATTTTGTTAGGATGTGGTTGTCTATTAAGTCTGCACGACCTCTTACAACAGCCATTTGTTGCCTGTCAATGTTCTCAAAGGATTCGCCACGTAGTCTTACTGCGTCTAGGAAAGTTACTCTACCCTGTCCTTTCTCAAGTTTAACTGTGTAGTTTGCTGTTCCGATGTTTGTTGGGTCTGTTAGAGCAACGTCATCAATTGGATAAGCGAATGTACCTGTCACTCCGGTGTACCACTTAAACTCTAACCAAGGAACGGTTCTTACACCAACCAAATCAGTCGCTATTGCGATTGTGTTAGACTGTAATTGAATGAAATCTCTTAGAGTCTGTTCTAAAACCGCATCTCCTACTGAGAACGGGCCTGTTGCTGCTTCTACATTTAATATTTCTTCTAGTGTGTTATTTACCATTTTATTCACCTCAATTTATTTGCTATATCTAACAAGATACAGGAATAAAGTCTCCCGATGCGATTGCACCTTCTCCACCAAAGTAGTACCCTACGAATACTGCTGAATTGGTTGCGTCATTTACTGTGACTGTTCCGTTGTCGGAAGCAGTCTGTGAAACATATACAGACATTCCGAACTTAGGTGCTGCTGTTGCTGCACCTGCTTTAAGATAGCAAATACCGTCAAGAGCAACTACTGAAACTGTTCCTGTCCCTGCTGCTTCTAATGCTTGGTCTGCATCTCGGCTTGATTCAGCCATTGTGTATGCAATTGGTGTGTCTGTCACACTTGCTGTCATTAGTATTCCACCTGCACCGTACTTAACTAAAAGTCCTTTGCTTGCGAAAGTTTCTGCTATATCTACTACGTTTACCGGGTCGTTTCCACTATATGCTACCATTTTATCTCATCTCCTTTATTGTGTCGTATGTTGGGGCAACCATTTGTGTGCCTTCTCCAACTGCGAGTGTTTTGTTCCATGCACCGGCCCAAGCGTTCCATGCTTTAGCGTATAGTGCTTCATCGTTTTCTACTACTCTACCATTTAGATAGTTAGAAACTTTGTGGGTTGATTCAGAAGCGATTGCTTCTTCGATAGGTTTTTCGACTGATTCAACAGGAGACATTTCTACTTCTGTTGGTGTCGGGTGTGCCTCATTCCATGAAGCAATTAGAGAAGTTAGTGTATCGGATGACAAATCTTCGTGTCCCGACATTCCTAATTCTGATGCCTCATCAACAAGAGTTTGGCGTGTTGCCTCTACTCTTGCTTCTTCTAGTGCCTCAAACTCGCCAACTCTTGAATTGGCTAAAACGAGGGAAGCCTTAAGTGCTTCAATTTCTGCTGCGTAGTCTACTGTATTTTCTTCTTCGGTCATTATCTCACCTGTTTGTTGGTCTGTGTCAGTTTGTGAATGTCCTATAAAGGTTGCTTCTGCTGCCGTTGCCTCTATTTTTCGTATAGAATCTATCGTAGCCCTTTGATATGCGGGTTTATGGACAATAGCAAGGTGGTCAAACTTAAAATCTTCCCCAAACAACATACCATCTTCGGAAGCCTCGACAGGTACGCCGCTACCCCCAATTGACACTCCGTAGTTATCCCTAGACCATAAGCCGGACTCTAAAGCATCGAATAATTCTGTTCTTACAACGTGTGCTACATATCTAACTTCATAACCACCTGCTACGGTTTTATGGAATGATGCACCTTTAATATATCCGACTACTGCTTCTTCAACACCGCCATTCATATTTCTTGTAAAGCCGCTACCATGTTCACTTGCTGCCGGATGATTTAATGTTAAGTCTGCACCTTTCATTTGTTCTGCTACTAACTTTGCACCTTCTTCTGTTAAGGCCCATTTGTTTTTATTCATACCTTCGTGGAATGCTACACCTCTTATTTCTATAACAGTTTCTCCGGTAGATGCTTCTAGTATTGCTTCTACCTCATCAAAATCTAAATCTAGTGTGACAGAAACTTTTCTGCATTCACCATCTATCATTTCTTCTCCTATTCCACATTCAGAAGCATATCCTTTCTTTTTCTTATCATCGTAATCTGCTTCTGTCTTAAACTCATGTCCTTCGTGTGCAGCCATACATTCTTCTTTAGAATATCCTGCCTCTTGACACCTAGACATATATTCTCCGTGTGTTTCGGAATCTTTTGGTGTAGGTTCTGCTGCTTGTTTCAAAGCCTTTTCCATTGAAGGTTCGGGGTCCTCTACATAAGCAACGCTCATACACTCTCCGTGATTAGCACATTTTTCTTGTGTCATACAAGAAGAACAAACATCGTATGCTGCTTCTGCCTTTTTCTTAATAGGAATACAATTAGGTACTTTTCTACCATTTTTCATTTTCATACCGTATTGTTCATATCCCGCAGTACAAGGGTCATCAGCATCTTTAGCCTCAACCTCTTCATCATTACATCCACACCCACATGGTGTTCCATCTTCTGCTTCTACTTTTGTTCCGCCTCGCCATTGTCTACAAGACCAATACCTAGCCTTCCATTTTGGGCCGGGTGTTTTACAGTTATGTCTAGCACGAAATGATTTTCTTCTAGCGGGGTCATCTCTTTTGATTTCCATGTTAGGGTCGCCAAATCGTACAATAACTACTGTGCCGCTACCATTTTTAGTATATACCGCAAACTTTTTAGGTCCACCCTTTGTTCTAAAGGGTTTATTGAGACTTACAGTACGACCTTGATACTCGGCTGCTGAAACATCTTCTTCATCCCATTCTTCGTATGCTACTACTTCGCCACTACAACCGCATCCACACGACATGGTTTTTCAATTTAGGGTTTGTCTTATTAATCTATTCTAGTATGCCGGATTGTTTTAGACTTTCTATCAAATCTTTATAGATTGAGTAATCAGATAAAGTACATATTGGTTCTATATGTGTATCACCTATACTATAATTAGCGTATGATTTAGGGCTTACATATACCTTAAAGTCCTCACTAACATAAGTGTAGTTATCTTCTACTCTTACAATAATATAGAATGGTTCTTTTTCCACTATTTCTCCGGTAATACTACTACAAGAAATCATATTCGGGTCATAAAAAGGACTTGTTTCAAACGCAGGTGTAGCAAAAGGCACAAGAAAAACAGACATCATACATATAGCAATAAACTTTTCTATAACTTCGTCTTTATCCATTAGCCCCACTTTTCCGTATCAAGGGCCATAGCAGCGATAACGATAAATAATAGGATGCAACAAACTTCGTTGAGTGTCATAACACTAGGTTATCCTAGTGTTTTATGATTATTTACTTTTTGCCGCCTTTAGTAATTTGAAATGCTTCCATATCCAAAGTGTGTTTTTGTTGCATGGCTTCCATATCCAAATCGTGTTGTAGTTTTAATTCTTCTAGTTTACGAGTGTGGTTTTTAGATGCGTTAGTAGATTCTACGTCAGCGTTTAGTCTGTCGGGTAATACTGCAATTTTAGCACTTTCTTTACCTTTAAATAAATCTAGTACACTTGTTATAATAAGAAGTGCAGGACCACCTAATAGACCAATAACTGTAAGTTGTGAATCCGATATATCACGTTGTTCTACAACGCTGTAATAAGAAGCAGCCGCAGCGATTATAACCCACGCCATAACAACACCCATACCAAAAGTTAGCATAAGTGTTTCGTTGGGATTTGTCATTTTTGGGCTACTCATGTCTTTTCGTTGTTCGGGGTGTCTTTTAAGTATTATTGCTGCAACAGCACCCAAAGCCGCTAAAACAAGGCTATACACCGCAAATTGTAATTCCGGTATCATATATCTTCCTCGCTAGGTGCGCTTTCTTGTTCATTTTCTCTAGGTAAACTTCCTACATTTGCAGGTTGTTCGACCTCTTTTCTTTCATCACCTTCTTTGCCTATTTCCGGTAAGTTTAGAATATCAAGGGATTGATTGAGCGTAAGTAGGCCACCATCGTAACCCATCGTAACTCTTTGCATAACATTTAGTGGAGACTCCATATCCATAGCGTCAAACTTAATAGTAGGTAAATCTTGTCGTCTATATGTTATGCCTAATAGGTCTAAGTGCATCATAAATAATTGCATGGCAGACTCCGCTAGTATTTTGTGCATACGGCTTATTGCTTGTACGGCCCAAAGGTTAGCATTGAATGTTGCTGCGAATGTAGAGCCACGTTCTTGACCTGCTGCTACTCTTGGTACTTGTAGAACGGCTGCAATATCGGCATTTATACTATCTAGGAAATCTGCACTATTAGGCATTGTATTACCTAAATCTACATGGTGTAGATTAACGTAATGCGGTAATACAGGTATTTGGTCGCCCCTTAAACCGGAGAATAAACTAATTACCTCATCCATAATAAATGATAACCTTTGTGATTGTTCAACAGGGTCTTGTATGTGTTCAATAGCAGATTTGTCTATCGTAATGTATTGTTTAGTCATAGCATCTTCTAAAGATATACGATTATTCATACTGTTGTATTTCATGCGTATTGCTTGCTTTAGTGCCGAGAAACGTGATGCGCCCCATATACCATAAGTCTTTCTACCTTTGTTATCTGTAAACCAATTAGAACGGAAATCAACCTTTATGTGTAATATTTCTTTTGCGGAAATAGCAACTTCGTAAGGTGATGTTTCCCGCATAATATATGTTCTTGGGTTAATTATAGGGTTATCTTCGTCAGCAACGAAGTAAGAACCTACACCGCCTCTTTCATCAACAATAGTTATTTGTTTGATAGGAAGGCTTTGTAGACCTGTGACCCCTATACCTTGTTTACCTACTATTTTGTTAATGTCATTACCGTAAACCATCATATTACGCATAGAGTTAATCATAATGTCGTCAAAGTCAAGAGTATCTTCTACAAGTGTTTGTATGGCGTTTCTTATCTGTGCATTTTTACCTTTAGAATAATTTATTTCGTAATTATTAGCCGTAAGTGATACAGCACGAACCGCACCGTTCAATTCCGGGTCTAACTTCAACATAAGGTCATACAAATCAAACTCATTGTCAAACTTACTGTCTTGTCTTAGTTTTTCTGTATCTCTAACAATATCCGGTATTCCTGCAATTGCTGAAAACTTTTCGTTAGTAGATAACGCTATTCTCTTCGGTTCTACGGGTTTTTCTACACTTCCGGTTAATCTTTGCCACAAACTTCGCTCGGCCATATAATTACGAGGTTTCGGTCGTTTTATAACACTTTTTGATGTTTTTCTTAATTTTTTTTATTTTTTCGATATATTACAAAATTAATAAAACGCTGTACTGCGCTAATTCTTTCTATTTATTTTATTTCTTCTATAGTATGGATGAAGTTAATAACTAAAAGAGTAATAGATAGACAGGGCCGCCGCCTACCCATACTAAAGAAAAAATAAATTAATTCACACATAGGCTTTTGGTAAAGCGTTTTTTTAATTTTGTTAAGTGTAGAATCAATAAAAATAAATAAGTATTATAAGACGATATGAGCAGGACAGTACAATGGGAAGGTATCAAGGGGGCTACGACCTCATAGAAAAATACGCCAATGATAGGACTTTTAGGAATAATTCTGACTTTGCTCGGTTTTTGCACGAAGTTGAGCCACAATGCTCGATAAACAGTTGGAGATGTAGAATACAACGGTGGGTAAAACAAGGAAATGACTTTAGGGACACTACTACTACAGAATTATCTGTAAATAAGATAAGAGTTTACTACGATAAAGCAAATGACACTTATTTAACGGTGCTAGATGCTCTAGGTGGTGAAATGGTTGCTATTGATGGTGACAAACACAGAAATATGAAAAAAGATTATTCAGATGACGGTAATGGTTTGTCTGCAACAGATTTGGCTAGAAAATACGGAATACCTACGGGTTGGATTAAAGAATACATAAGAGTCAATGAATGGAATCACGGTATGGACATTTTTACCGATGAAGAAGTTATGACAAAGACTACTGATGATTTAGTAAATGAAACTCTTGCTGTTAGACGTATGCAAGTAGCAGAAAAGGTAGAAAGTAAGCGTTGGGCTGAAATAGAAAAAGATGCTAACGCATATAGGGCTTTTAGTGATACAATTCTTAATGAGTTTCTTACTTTAATCCCAAAAGTAAAAACAAGTACGAAAAACAGAATCAAGATGACGGAAAACGGTAATTATGCTGTAGTCATTTCTCCTACTGACTTACATTATGGTAAATATGGTTGGAAAGATGAGGTTGGCGAAGAATATGACCTTGACGAAGCACGTTCAAGACTTATTGACCGCACAAACAATTTAATTTCAAGATTACCTAGTAGACCCGAAAAAGTTATTGTAACTGCGGGTTCTGATTGGTTTCATGTTGATAACGATGCAGGTACTACTACAAAAGGAACGGCACAAGATATGGCGGCTACACCTGCACAAATACTTATGGGTGGTTGTGAGTTAGCAAGAGAGCATATAGAAATGCTTCGTGCTGTTTCTCCTGTACAAGTAGTATTTATGTGTGGTAATCACGATAGACACAGTAATTTTGCTTTGATGATGTATTTATCTGCACTTTATGAAAATGCAGACGATGTAGAAGTAATTGTTAGTCCGTACCCTCGACAGTATATAAAATACGGAAACTCTTTGTTAGGTTTTACTCACGGTGATGGAGTTAGGGGTAATGACTTACCTGCACTTATGGCTACAGAAGAAAGACAGGCTTGGGGAGAAAGAGAACACCATTATTGGTTTCACGGACACCTACACCACATGAGATTAACAGAAAAGGCAGGATGTACGGTAATTCAATTACCTAGTCTAGCCGGACACGATAGATACCACGCTAGAAAAGGATATGTACTTGCTAGAGCAGGTATTTGCGCCCATATTGTAGATAAGGAATTAGGATTAGTAGGTAATCTGTTTTCTCCGGTGGTGCATGAGTAATGTGGGTTTCAGCCAAATGCTACACTTGTGGTTGGGCTACTAACAGAATGATGAAAACAAAAGCGTTAAAAGGTATATGCCCACATTGTAATAAAAAAGATTTACACCCGAAGTGATTATATGGCTACATTCAATACTAATTTTTCTATGGAACGTAGTCGTAATGACGTAGAGTATTTCTACAAGTGGTTAGGCTATACTTGGGGTGAACACATAGGTGAGTGGGTAGATATGTATGGTAATAATCACGACAATGCTTCTGTACACCGTGTTTGTATTATTGCACCGAGGGACCACAGTAAATCAACTACTTTAAGGGTAAAACTATTACACATGGCTCTTTTTGAACAATGGCGTAATAAACCTTTTACTTGTTGGTTGTTTTCTGCTAGTAAAGACCTTGCAGTCAGAAGGTTAGAAGAAATAAGAGAAGATATGAAAAGACACCCTCAATTATCTAGGTATCTCGACCCTAAGAGGGGCAACAAACTAGAAATCCGTTTTACTAATGGTGCATGGATTCGTGCTACTTCTGTCGGTGCGGCTATTCGTGGAGAACACCCTGCGGCTATTGCATTTGATGACGTTCTTGATGATATGGGGGATATGAATTGGAATAACATAGCACAATGGTTTAGAAAGAAAATTACACCTATGTTGAGTCCCGGTACAGCAATTTTCGTAGTAGGTACACCTATGAGTATGAATGATTTGTACCATACAGAAATGCTAGAGAATAAAACATGGAAATCGGGTACATGGTCTGCTATTCCTAATTGGGATGAACATAAGGCTGACCCACTAAATATTAAGCCTGTAGAGTTGTGGGCTGAATATAGACCTATTAAGTTTTTACTAGAACAAAAAGAGGCTATGGGTGAATTATCTTTTGTACAGGAATATTTGTGTAAAGTAGTAGATGATGAGGCTAGTGTCTTTCCTAGAATGTTGATTAGAAAAAATATGGATATGGATGCTATATTACAGACTGATAAAATGGATGGGTACAGATATGTTATAGGTTTTGACCCTGCACATGGATTAGGGCAAGATTACAGCGTTATGATATGCCTAAAGCAAGATGATGACGGTTATATTCATTTTGTAGATATGTGGAGAAGAAATGACTTTCCACCGGATAAACAAGCAGATATGTTGATAGAGTGGGCTAAACGCTACGGTAATTGTCCGATAGCGGTTGAGGATGTAGGTTTCCAACAAATGTACGAAAGTTTACTTGCACAAAAAGGTGCGGTAGTAGATTACAGGGCTAGTAAGGTTAGTAATAGAACATTAAAGCAAGGATTACTAAATAGACTTAGAGTTTGGTTTGAAAGAGAAATGGTAGTATTCCCATTTGGTAATGACGCTACTAGAACAAAAGTAGGTATATTATTACAAGAATTAGAAACCCATGCGTGGCGTGATGGGATTATAGTAGATTTAGGCAGACATAACGATACTGTTATGGCTTTTGCACACGCCATAGACCAATTCACATACAGGACACCCGATATGCCGGTAATTATGAAAACAATGAAAGGCGGCGATTGGTTAGGTGGTGAAACACAAATGCAACGAATAAGCAAACATGAAGGTCTTGGTGGGAAAATAATAGATAGGAGAGGATGGTAAGTGAAGAAGCGATACAATAAACAGAACCCGGAAATAAGAAGGCATGGTCCTAAAAGCAAAAAGATTGTCTATAAGGAATCTATTGATAAAATAATGGATGAAGGGTATTTAGACGATTGGAAAACATCAGAAGAAATTGCGTGGAAAGCAAATAAGTATGTAAGTAATTATTGGACACCACTTTCTAGGAACATAGTCCCAACGTACTTGAAGCGTACTAACCAAGTAAAATGGCGTAGAAAACCCGGCGCACATAAACTTGAGTGGAAAAAAATATAAAAAAATATTTTTCAAAAAAATTATAAAAAATCGTAAGCGGTGGTTGGCGGTGTAATACGGCGACCTATGTATGCCTTTTGGAAGAGTAAAAGGTGCGTTTTTGGCTCAAAATCGCACTTTTTTGAGTGTGAACACTACATCGAACATACTATGTAGTTTCACTACATAGTGTTAAGCATGGATGAACTAGTGTTTCACCAAATAGGACGCATAGAAAATGAATGCCCTCTTGGAGTTAAAGACTCCTTAGAGGATAGGGTAGACTCGGAGTCTAAGACCCTTATAGAGATAGTAAAAACTCTCGGAATTACCACAAAGAAAGGTGAACATTTCAAGAGATATTCTTCAATGATTAAGAAACTAAAAGAAGTCGGCTTCCCTATCATAGATTTACCAAACAAAGATATTACTAAAATGAATCTTCAATTAAAGATTTTACCAAGTAAATCGAATGCTATCGTATCATCATATAAATCGGATGAACTAGGTAGAAGTGTAGACCCTTCAAACAAGAATGTTAAGAGATACTCAAAGCAAGATTTCACAACCCAACCGAGAAAGATTTGTTCATGTCATTTCAATGATAAATACCGAGAAGATAAATCAGCGACAGCACCGATTTGCTATGCTATCTTAGAGAGTAATACTAACCCCAATGAAATCAAACATATTGGAGTAGGTTCAAAGTGTCGTGGTCATGTCTTAAATCACTTCGATTATTACTCATTAGAAACTTATTACACAAGTGCAATTCTTGAAGATTATTGGAAGAGTATTTTACTCCCGACATTAGACTTCAATAAGTACAATGATTTCACTATGAAGAGAGCATCTAAATTGAACCTAAGATTCAATCAAGATGATTCACCATTCAAAGAGCCATTCTACTCAAACAACCAAGATAACCGACACTTAGAACATCCACTAAATGAGAATGAAAAAGGTGTTTGTATTGACTGTAATTCCCAAGGTTTTCAATGCCTAACAAAACAGAAAAAGAACGGTCATAAAGAAGTGTTCGGAGAAATGCAAGTTAACACCCTTGATTATTGGGGTTGGCAATCAGAGACTTTTGATATGGTTGGTCTTGAACAATCATGGAATCAACCAAAGTATTTGATGAATCTCGATACTAAAGAAATTAAGTCCGTTGAAGAATGGGGTCTTGATGGTTTCAGATGCCGACCCGTTTGGAGATATACAATTGCTTGCTTCTTAGGTAGAGAAAATCAAATTGGCTTCGGTTGGGTTAAGTTTCAACCAACAGACAGACTAATGAATGCACTAAATAAAATCAATAATGTATCTACTACAAATCTACTGTTTGAGGATATAGACGGGGGGTACTATTAGACGTAAAGGGGGTTAGGGGTCGTCAAGACCTCTAGCCTCTCTTAAAACATCACAATAGGGGGTAAAAAACATGAAAGAAATAGTAAAGTGTACAAGGTGTAAATCATACCTTTGGGAATCTTCTCAAATTGTATGTAAGGAGTGCTTTGATGAATGGAAAGCAACGGTGATAATATGAGTTTAGAAAATGGAGATATAATCGTAGTGAAATGGATGATAAAAACGTCAAAGAAAAAAATATGGACTTCCGTATTTACTGACTTTGATGATTACTTAGATTTCATTGATTCGGGAAATAAAATAATAATAACACAAGACCGAAAAAATAATGTTTTTGGTGCATGGCTAAAAAGACTTCAAACAGAAGAAGAAAAGACAAATGATGATTTTGAATTAATGGATTATTTAGAAGAGATAGAAACTATTGAGGATGAAAGAATGAACGCGAAAAAGTCGAGAAAGGGGGTGATATGAAATGACTATAACTAAGAAAACTGAATTAGATTTTAAAGAAGCAACACTAAAATATAGATGCAAGAAAACAGGAAAAATTGAAATCAGAACAGCAAATCTACAAGAGTGGTTTGAAGATGAAGAGTTTGATTTAATTGGGTTTGAAACTGAAGAAATGAGTAATCTAAAATATAAATTAGAACATTTAATTTGCGGTTTGTTTGATGCTGACAGAGAATTGAATAAAACAATTAATGCTTTGAAACCTAATCTTGAATACCAAAGAAAAATTATAAGAGATAATTTATTAGATATTGACACTAAATCTAAATCACTTTGATTAGATTTAATATTAATCGGATTTACAAAAAACTTCTAGGGATATATTCCTAGAAGTCGAAATTAATTAGGTCGGCCACCGAATATCGGTGGTCGGCCTTTTTTTTATTTTTACAAAAGTCAACCCTACAAAATATAACCCTACATTTTTATTTCTAGGCGTTAACCCTACAAAATATAACCCTACAAAATAAAAACCCTACAAAATATGACCCTACAAAATATAACCCTACAAAACATAGTCCTACAAAAGTCTGAAAGAATCTGAAAAATAAAAATGTTTTCAAAAATTAAGAATCCAAACCCTACAAAAGAATCCAAACCCTACAAAAAAAAGGTAAGGTAGGGGTCTAGTGTCCCCCTACCCTACAAAAGTTTTTTTATATTATTTGTATATCAGTATATGTGTCGCTTGATTTTTTTACGGTGTATGTTTTTTTACTAACTTTTCCATCTGGGTTAAATATTGTTATTTCGCCTTTGCCGTATTTTTTCATTCCGTGTATAGACATATTTACAGTACCATTTTCGTGTTCATATATATTAAAACGAACACCACCTACCGTAATGTAATGAAGGGCTGATTTCTCGCCCTCTCTAGGAACTAATTCAATACTATGAATCTCCTCTAATCGCAGTCTAGTGCCAGCCTCTAGGTCAATCTCCTTTACCATGTTTTAGTCTAATTACATTTTGCTTATAGTATTATCTATAATCAATCTCTTTATTTTGTAGGGTTATTTTTTATTGTGTGATTATTTCTCCCTACAAAATATTATGTATCTTTTTTTATTATGCCCCTCTAAGTAGGGGGGTTTCAGCCCAAAAAAAACAAACCCTACAAAATAATAATAAGTGTAGTTTTTACACTAAGTGTTGTGAATAACACCGAATAACCCTACAAAATAAGTTTTTTCGTAAAAAAAACCCTACAAAATAAGGAGATTCATAATAATAGTCTTTATATAGGTAAACAGCATCTCATTACGGATAAGTGGTTTTGCGAAATTGTTTTGTAGGGTCGAAATAACATGGCCGGATTTGACATAGAGTCTAGCGGATAAAAAATAAACCCTACAAAATAAAAAAAACGCTGTACTGCGGCGGTGCAAAAAGTAAACCTGAGATTTTTTACCTACAAAATAAAACCTACAAAAGATTTTCCTACATTTTCTTAGCCATGATTATTTTGTAGGGTTTCCAAGAGTGAAAAAAATATTTTGTAGGTTGAAAAAGTGCAGTTAGTGTAAAATCTACACCGAGTGTCAAAAAACTCACCAAGTGAGAAAGACACACTAAGTTATTTTGTAGGGTATTACTATTGAGAAAAAACTAAAATCCTACAAAATATTAAATACTAAGATTATTTTTTGGGTAAAACAAAACCCTACAAAAGACAGGCTATAAGCGACCGAAAAACACTAAATATAACCCTACAAAATAAGGAGAATGAGAATAGAAACGCTTATATAGGGGAACTAATATTGTATATTATGACTAAAATTAAGAAAGCGTGCAGATATAAGAAATGTAAAGGGGTTATCCATCGAGGTAAATGCCCCGTCGCCTCAAGTCGAGGTTCAAAAGGTGGCAGCACTACCGGAAAATCAAAAGCGAGAACGGGTTCAAATAATGGCCGATTTACAGGACTTCGAGAATGTGGATGTCCTAAGCGTCAACATTTACCTTCATGTATTCATTCTCAATTGACATTACAAAAAGTCAAAATTATTAATGCACATGATTTCAATTATAATTCAAATCTACCACTAGAAAATTATCAGCAAATCATTCAATCTAAGTTTCCAAAATCTCAACCGAAAGTTAGAATTGCCCGAAAAGAAAATATTCCACTCAAGAGAACTGTCGCCAAATGGGAATTAGAAAATGCCGTCAAGGTAAAATCAATTCCACATTATTCATTCTTAAAATATACAGGCGTGTGTGCCTCATGTGGGTGCGTGCGTGATGTGCATGATGCACATATGATACACGTAGATGATATAAAATACAAATTACCCGAAGAACATTATTTCAAGGCTCGGATTGTTTGCCACGCTTGCGAAGCATAATCGGAGACTATAAATAGTATTAAAGATAGGTGAAAACATGGACAAAAGAGGCGTAAATAATAGAGGCACTACTCAAAGAATCGTGAATATGCTTCTCGATGATTCTAAAAATTACGGGAGAAAAAGATATGAAAATTAATTATGAAAAATATTGCTATAAGATTGATAGTAATTACGGCCTTCATTATAATAATTCTTATTATAATGTTGGTGGTGATGGTAAAGTTTCACAATGTAAAATAATAATTGTTGATGACGGTTATGGAATCATCAAACCATTTTCATTTACTTTTGAAATATCTGAGCCTACATTTTGTAGGGTTGGAAATGACGCTTGCGAAGCACAATGAGAGACTTTAAATAAGATTGACGATAAGATTAAATTGTAAGAAAAACAACGGAGACAAAAAATATGTATGAAGATAGCGAATGGCTAAAAGAGATGATTAAAAAGACGAATGCGGGAATGATTTATTTGGCGGGGTCTGAGAGATGAAAGATTTACGCCCGACACTTCAAAACCGAAAAGATTTGAGAAAGTCAAATCCGCCCTTGACCCTTTGGGCAAGGCAGCAAATTGACAAACTCGGTTTTAATGCCGAGCAATTCTGAGCCTACATTTTGTAGGGTTAGAAATCCCACTCCCGCCCGTTGAGCGTTGATTTCGGGCTGCATCCTAAGCATGATGTGAGATTGCGAATAACCTATTGACGAGTAGGCGAAAACTTTCGGAAACTGCTTACATTTAACGAAAAAGAAAAAAAGATTTACGCAAAAAAGAAAAGAAAGCCTTCCGGCATTAGGTTCGGAAGAGGACTTTCTTTTAAGGTCAAAATACCTTTCGGGGTGCATCCATTTCGGGTGCATCCCACTTTTTTTATTTTTATAGCCTATATTTTGTAGGGTTAAAGATTCATTTTTTTTTATTTCAGATTCAAATATTTTGTAGGGTACTTACTTCTTCCGCAAAAATAATTTTGTAGGGTCGCCCTTTTTTTCTACACCCATACACCCTACAAAATAATTAAGCCTGTCTTTTGTAGGTTAATTACATTTACAGTAAAACTAAAAATCCTACAAAAGATTTCAAATCCAAAAACTAAAACCCTACAAAATAAAACCGTAAAAGAAAAAAATAAACTCAAAAATAAACCCTACAAAATATAGGCTAAAGAGAAAAAATAAAACTCAAAAATAAACCCTACAAAATAACGCTTGTGTAGCAAAATAGTAGCCTTTTTATAGTAGTAGTTTTTAGTAGTGAACATGATGTTTGGAGAACACGATAGACAGATAATTAGTATAGAGAGAGAAAAGTTTAGAGAAATTAAAAAGGGAGATATTTTTTTCATGGGTCAAGATAAAGTTAGAGTTTTGGCAAAAGTAAATAAAGTTTCTTGGCGTTATGAAAATGGTAGAGAGTTTTATTGGTTTAGTATGAAATATATAGCAAGAAAAGATTTAGAAACAGGCGAAGTTAAAAGATGGAATGAAGAGGAATCTCTTAGGAAAAACGGAAAAGAAAGAAAAAATATTGATAATACCAAATATGGTTTTCTTTTAAGTTATTCTTGTAATCAAGAAGAAGGTACTCAAAGACATTTACCGCTTCGTTCTTGGGGGTTCTCAATTTCACCCGAAAACTTTGAACACCATTCAATTTTCATGGAATCACCCGATACAGATTTTAATTTAGATTTCTACTACGCTTGCGTAGCAGAATGATAACAGTTAAATAGAATGAAAAAGGAGAATTAAATATGAGCCAAAACACAAAAGAGATATATGGGGTATGGAATATCCATGACTTAGAGAAGCAAATAAAAAGATTTAAGAAAAATGAGAGAGAAAATCTAGGCGTAAAAAGACTTAGTAGAAATGCTAATGTCGTAATAGATTTTACTAGTGTTGAAGATTCATCCGGTGATTCCCAATTATCAATTAAGGAGATGTACTAAATGACATACAACGGTTGGACAAATAGAGAAACATGGCTTATTAATTTACATTTTGAGCCGAAAAATCAAGGAGATATTGAATGGTTAAGATTACAATTAGAAACAGCATTTCGCAAAATGACTGTTGACCATTTTTACGGTAATTTTTTCAATGATTTAATTAATTTCCAATTAATCAATTGGGATGAATTAGCAAATCACGTTCAAGAAAATTACGAAGAAGAGTAAGACGCTTGCGAAGCAGAATGACAAGGCTTATATAGTAGCACTTATATGTATATATATGAGCAAAGAGGTGATTAGAATGAATGATATAAAACTTTTAATGAAAAAAGAAACGGTAGATGGGACTTATAAAAAAGATGGAACGAGGATAAATAGAGAAGTAGGCTATGCAGTAGGCTTAGTCAAAGGTGATGGATTTACTACTTTTAACGTAAATGAAATTATGACTAAGTTTTTGGCTACAAGAGTAAATTATCCAAATGCTGAATATATAGGTATATGGACTAGAAAAAACGGCCAAATGGTTTTTGACCCAATTGCTATTTATGAAAATATTAAAGATGCTTTCAAAGTAGCGACAAGAAATCGTCAAGATGCAATTTGGGATTTCAAAGAAGGCAAAGAAATAACGCTTGCGAAGCAGAATGAGAAGGTTTAAGTACTAGGGCTTATATGAATATACAGGAGATAAAAACATGACGACAGGAATATGGATTAGAGATAAAACTTTAGATAAAAACGTAGTATCAGCAGAAGGTTGCGTAGAAGATATTACAGACGTAAAAATAAGATTTAAGATTTTTCAGCATCAAGATTGGTGGCTTGATAAATATGACGGGTTTAATTTAGGAGATGACTTTTATTTATGGCTTGAGAATCTTGCTGATAATACAAATATTCACATCCCCCGCAATAGATACGATAGTACTTATTATATAGGTATCTATGAGAATGAAAAAGTTAGAATTAGGATAAAAACAAATAGAAATATAGAGAGAGATTCAGATTCACATTGGTTAAAAAAGTGGGGCGGAAAATTACAAAAACCCCTCGGTACACCAACAGTTTCAACGCTTATGAAGCAGAATAACGTATATCCAATAAATATGAAGCCAAGTGGCATCACGATAAAGAAGGAAACGCTTGCGAAGCAGAATCAACAGGTTTAAATAGTAGGGCGGAGATGGATATATATGAGCAAATACACACCGATGATAGATGATAGACATATAACAGAGTGGAATGAATTAATGAAAAAAGTGGTAGAGAAAGTTAAAGACGCTTGCGAAGCAGAATCGTAAGACTTAAATAGTAGGGCTAATATGAATATATATAAGTAAAAAGGTGATTAAATGGAAGAAGAAGATTATATGACTAAAGAATGGATATTAAGAAAGTGGAAAGCAACAAGAATTATTAAGGGGGATGGAGAAGAATGACAAAGACACCGATAGAAGCATTACAAGATTTTGATTTTACAGTCAATACTCATAAAGATGCTACGACAATAAAGTATGACCCGAATGCACCTTTAATTAGGGCTAAAACTAATTATGCTAAAGATAAGTATAATGAATCTAGTAAAAAAGAAAAACAACGCTTGCGAAGCAGAATCGTAAGCCTTAAAAGGAATGACGAATTAGTTAGTTTTGTGGGAGAAGTAATACCCACACCAATAAAAGAAAAAAAAGGAGATAAAAAAAATGAAATATGAAATAGGAATGAAAGTAAGTTTCGGGCGACCGAATGGAGAAAAGACTGAGGGTATTATCATAAAGATAAACCCTAAAAGCCTCAAGGTGCGAACCTTAGAGAGTCGTGGTAGAACGGGTAGGTCTGTTCAAGGGACTGTCTGGAAAGTACCGAGAGATGAAAGATACGCGAAGGTGATACAATGAGTATGAGAAATATGTTAGGGGCTTATGCCCGATTTGGAAAAGAAGCACAAGGAACGACTGTGAAAGAGGTATTGCAGAATGCAAATGCCGATTTCAATATTGGTATGGAATCTGTCTATACTAAAGATGGAAAGGTTATACCTAACCAATTTAGGACATTTAGAGAAGATACCGATGAGACTTTTGGTGTCGTAAAAGGCACATACAAAGTTATGCAAAATGAAAGATTGTTAAATATATCTGACGATTTGGTAAAGAGAGAAAAAGTAATTTGGGATAGAATTGGACTTGTAGATAACGGTAGAAAAATCGTAGCATCTTTTAAGATGCCCGAAGGTTTCTCTATCGGTGGAATGGATGATGTAGACCAATATATCATGCTTCAAAATACTAATGACGGTTCGGGTGGAATCCGTATTTTACCCTCAAATGTAAGAATTGCTTGCAGTAATCAATTTACATATATGCAAAGTCTATTGAATAAAATGGGTATCAATAAAAATGCTCTAACTATCAGACATTCAGCACGTCAAGAAGATAGGATTGCACAATTGGTAGAGGCTCTAAAAATTGTAGACCATCTCAATCAGACATTCATGGAAACAGCGACAGAATTAATCAATGTTGAAATGTCTCAAGATGACAGAATTAATTTCTACATAGATACTTTAGGGCTAAAACAAAATGAAGATATGATGAAGGGCGGCAAAGATTATGATGCTAACAACCCTTACGGATTAGGCACTAGAGGTCAAAATACTCTAACCACTTTGTTAGACTTAGAAAAATCAGATACGAATACTATCAACGGTATGGAAAATAGTGCTTGGGCTGCTTTCAATGTGGCTACGGAGTACATAGACCACGCATGGAGTCATAGCAAAGACGGCAAATCTAGCGATAGCAAAGTAGAATCAGCAATCGTAGGTGCGGGTGCAAGAATGAAGTCAAACGCATGGGAGACTATCACGGAGATGTACGCCTAAGATTTATCGTAAAAGTAAGTAGGGGGTTAGTACCCTCTACTTACGCCTTCGGGCGTAGCCTATCTTTTGTAGGGTTTACGCTTGCGAGGCAGAATGAATAGATTTAAGTAAAAAGAAAAAGGAGTGAGATATATGACAAGAGCGAGACACGGCAGACACGGAGAAATATGCAAGAGACAAAACGGAAGAATAATGATGACTGTAAGACCGACACCATCGATTTTAGATGATACAGATATAGCCATGCTTATCGGTTATATTACTAATGTAGGTAGGCCGGATTATTATAGTGAAGAAGTTATATCCAAATCTGATGCTAAACAGGCAATACACGATTGGGAATATAATACAGGTAGTATTACACCTTTGACAAAGAAAATGGTTATGATGTATCTAAGAAGTAATTATTACTTAGGACAAATTGAAGAACAAACCGATTTGATTGATACCTATGATGAAGATTGTGGGGTATGTCAAGCATTGTTAGAAAGAGTACATGAGATATTCCCTTCTTTTGTGGTAAAAGAAACTGAGGTGGTCGCATGAGTAATCCTTACGTTTCTCCTATGGCCGCAAATCAGTTTAGGATATATCATGGTGATACGATAACATTTCAATCATACAATTCAATAGTATGCACCAAAATTGAAGATAGAGTAATTTTACATGAGCCATATTGGGATATGTATTCGGCAACCACTAACAAATATTTACTAAGATTCTTAGAAGATGATTCAATTAATACTATTAGGGCAAAAGTAAAGTCGGGAGAATATGAGGTGATTGCATGAGTTCATATGACGGATATAAAAAAGTTCTCAAGGATTTGCATAACCATTCACCCGAAACAAAGGCTTTAGTAGATAAATATATGAAGATTCATCTTGATGCGTTTCTTAATGATAAAGAGAGTAGTGAGTTTTAATGAATCTAAATATTATTAGAAATCAAGTTTACAATTGGATAAACGAATCTGATACAGATTTTAATTTACATTTCGGAGAAAACAAACTTTACTTGGTTGTAGAATGGATTGACGGTAAATCACTTTTTATGGAAGATTATTTTGATTTTAATATAAAGGGCAGAATGGCTTTTATGAATGAATTGATTATGACTTATTGTGATTTAGATGAAGATACTGATGAGGTAAAAGTAATTTGGTTTAACAAATTATTCGGAATCGGTAGTGAGTATCATGGAATCGCTGATGACGCTTTAGAACACAAAGAGGGCTTCACACCAATAGGTGTCTATGATGTTGAAGGTGTAGGTCTATGTACGGGTGTATCATTTGCAGAAAGACAGACCGCTTCTTTCACAGGAAAACCGCCTGTATTCTATGAATGGACATACATTTGCGACACTTGCACTTACGAAGAAGATGAATGTAAATGTGATGACGCTTGCGATACAGAATCGGCAGACTTAAATAAGATGGAAAAGGAGAGAGATATATGAGTAAAAGAGAAGAAGAGATGGTAGACTTAGCCTTAACAGAATTAGAAAATGCTATGGATGCACTACATAAACTGAATAGAGAAACAGATGTAATAGACGATGTTGAGTATAATAAAATAAATAGAGCAGTATGGGACATAGAGCAAATACTAAAAGATTGGCAGGATGCAAATGTAAGTACCCAAAATAATTTAGAAGAATGGAATCAAGGATTTAGGAGATGAATAAAATGAATAGCATAGGTATGAATGGACACGGCATAAAAGAAATAAGAATATTGAGAGGTCAAGGTGATTTAGAGCATTTGCTTAGAATTATAGTCATTGATAAAAATGATGAAACAAGTGATTTTAATTTCTTCGGTATGCGTGATAAAGAAACACGCAAAGATATTACAATACCCGTAAAAGTAGATTCTAGGACTTTAGATACTGTGTCCTTTGATTGTGAGTTTAATTTTCTAGGTGATGAAATAGAGGAAGAGGAATAAATATGGCATTGAAAGATACACTAACTAATTTACATAAGTATGATGAAGAGATAGAGACATTATACAATGAACATGACTTTAACCCTAATATTTCTTACGCTAAGAATTACGCTAAAAATAATATTTGGGCTGCTTTTTATACAGCAGCGAGAGAGATAGGTATGTCCGAAGATACGGCTAAACAATTTATTGATTCAAAGTGGTTTAGACACAACGAAGAAGAAATATACCGACAAATTACAGCGACATTGTTTACAATGCTTTGGTGTGAATCATCTTTTGTTGATGATACCGAGTTTAGTAAATTAGAGCCTTATATTGATAGAGGGGATGTAGAATGATTAGAGATAGTTTTAAGGAAATAGTAAAAGATGAATTGACGATGTTAGTTATGACGCAAGTTATTTTTGGGGTAATATCATTAGGTATCTTAATTACTGCGGTTGTGATATTATGAAGATACCAAATTATTACGAATACAAGTACTATGTAGGCGACCCCTGCTATGTCATAGATGATAATAGATGGGATGAGTTTTGTACAGCCCTATGGGATGGAGAAAAAGAAAATAAATATAATGGTTGTCCCGATTATCCCGTTCATATTGAGTGGGGTGTAAATGGTATAATTTACAATATAGAGGTATGGGAAAGTCCTTTTGGAGATGGTTGTTGGAACTTTAGTAATACCGTAAAAGAAATGCGTGGTTGGATTGCAGGTGTAGAGATGGGTGTTGATGCAGGTTTATTGGCTATCGTTCCTTATGGTGCTATTTCTAATAACAGGACTTGTTCAGATAAAGATAACATAAAAGTAATGTCAAACTTAGGTATTCTTTTCACCGATGAACCAATCTTAGAAACTGACGACCACCCTATTAATGTTGTAGGTTATGTTAGACTAAATGATAAAGATGAGAATAACGTAAGGTATTGTTATAATTGTGGCGACCATATCCATGAAAGTGATGAAATATGGTGCGAGAATGGCGGTTGTATCGGATGCTATTCTTGTTATGAATGTGATTGTGAGGATGAGGAAGAATGAGTAGTAGGCGACCTAGAAAAATCATGGCTGATTTCTGTTATAGATATATTAGAGATAACGGAAAACAAAGTGCCGCTTCTTTACTTGAAGCATATGAAAAAGCAGATTTAAGTAAAAAGAGAATCGGTCTTTGTAGTCATCGTGAATTAGCATCTTTGTTATCTAAGGATAGACTTTTCTTTAAGGTAAAAGAAGATTGGAAAATAGTGAATGGAAATAGAGTTTACAAATATGATATTAACGATGTGGATGAGGTAGCAAGAAAATTGGCTTCTCTAAAACACTTGCGAGCGACACCTGCTCAAATGCCTAAGATTCTTAGAGATGCGTACATCAACGCTTGTGAAGCACAATCAACAGACTTAAATACTATGAAGGAGAGGGTATAATATGAGTAAAAAGACGATGCAAGTAAATATGAGAGTGTTAGAATGGACATGGTGTGATGGAGATGATGAGTGCTATGTCGTACTAGAATATAGCGACGGCCTACAAACAAAACCTATTATTTATAGGGGAATTGTAGAGATAGATGATGTGAGGGATTTACTATGAACATAAAAGAAAAGATTTTTCATATTGCTATGTGTATGGAAGCGGCTGATGGTGAATACATGAGAGGATTTATTGACGATTTATTAGAGGTGATTGAATGAATATTTTTATCTTAAATGAAAACCCCGAATTAGCAGCAAGAGATTACTGCAATAAACACCTACCTAAAATGTGCGTCGAAATGTTGCAGATGCTAGGCAGTAGTGTCATCAGACATGGTGCTACGCCCGACATGATGCCTCTTACTAAGAAAGGTACACCTCTCAAGGGTGGCTATCATAATCATCCGTGTACTCGATGGGTAGGCGACAGTAGCGATAATTACGTTTGGACTGTACGCCATGCTTTAGAGATATGTAAAGAATACACTAACAAGTATAACAAAATACATTTTTGCGAGGCAGGTATTCGACACCTTAGTTCTATGGTAAAACTAATTCCCGAAGGCAATCGTACACATTTTGCTCTCGCTATGCCCGATGAGTATAGACCGGATTATATGACTGCTGTAAGTAAGCCCTTTGCTGTAATAACAGACCACGAAAAAGGTATTATCAGTCATGCAAGAGGCGAAGAAGCAATACAGGCTTACAGGCGTTATTACCATAGCAAAGAGTTTGCTGTATGGGATGGTCGCCGTGTGCCTCATTGGTGGAAAAGTTATAGATATGTGGGGTTAGAATAATGAATGTTTGTGAACATCCGGCAAACGGTACTTGTGTTTGGTCTGTAATAAGAGTTTATACAGTAAGTGCTGTATCTAACAATAGATTATTGACAGAAGTAGATGTAGAATGTATTAAGTGCGGTGTGCAAAAATATGTGGTATCAAGAGGTAATGTATTAGAAGATGGAGAGGATATACAATGAGTAGTTTTTTCTTAAATAAAAAAAGACGCTTGCGAGACAAGAACGGTAGACTTAAAAGGGATGACGTTTTAGGTAGAAACATGGCGAGAGCCGACAAAGGAGATAACAAAAATGAATAAAGAAAAATATGAAATGGAAATGGAAAGAGAAATATATCGCTCAATGCTAGATATGATAGAGAATGGCGATATTGTAGAAGATATTGAGGATGCAGCAACAAGAAAAAGAATACTGCACGTTAAAACTGTTCTACATAGAATGTTAGACGCTAATGCGTTTATGTCCGTAAGTAATGGAGAGGAATAAAATGAATAAAGAAGATAGACGCAGAATGCAAGAATTAAAAAGAGATAAGAATGAGGAATTAAGAAAGAATGCCCCTATACCTGCTGATGAGTTTGACATTAGAGGTGTAAGGTTTGAGAATGTACACAATGGTATTATAATGGAAATTGTTAGTCATTGGGTTGGAGACATGGGAGTAATTCTATGGACTTCTGATGCCGGAGATATATACTCGACTAGAGATATTAAAGGACATTGGATAATGCAAGATATAGAAGAACCGGAAGGATGGTGAGTAAGATGAATACAGAATTAGAAGATATATGCAAGTTTATATGGTATGTATATAGACAAGAGCCTCTTGATGGTGATGACATTGAAGAAATAATGAGAGCCTTAAAAGAATGGAATGGAGATGAGTAAGATGAATAATGAAGAAAGATTATGGCAACAATTAAAGCCGACATTATGGCAATACATAGAGAAAGAACACATGGAACATATGATGGATGATGAAGATTATCAAGACGAAGAAGGAAACCAACTACCGATTAGTGAAGAAGAATGGGAATTGTTTATTCGGTATTTTCAAGACGCATTTGGTAATGAGGTTTCATGTTTAGCACTTGATTATTGGAATGATAGACACTACAATGGTATGCCCAAAGTGGAAACAAGAGGTGAAGAAGAATGACTACAATAACGGTAAAAGTAAAAGTAGAATTAGAAGAAGAAATAGAGATTGACGTAGAATCGGATTTGATGCACCAAAGCATTGATGAGTTTATGGATGATGTAATAAGTAATCTACAACACCATATACATTTAGAAGGTTATGCAGATTGGCAGGTGGCTTAGATGAGTAAGATGATTGAGGTCAGACTACAAGAGATTGCTGATGAATTAGAAACGCTAAGAAGGGCGGAAGAGGCTTGTGAATATGCTATGCACTACATAGCAGAAGTAGCACAGGCTTTACCCTCTAACATACTTATGAGCCACCATGCAGAAATGGAGATAGATGAAGTGCATTCAGAAGTATCTGCTAGAATACTAGAGTTAGAAGATAAAATAGGGGCGATATAAAATGAGTGAATTAAAAAGAGAATATTGGTCGGAGACATTACTTTGTACTAGCGGAAAAGTAAAGATTGACAGAAGAGAGATTGCGGCAATAGTCGAAAGAGATTTAGTAAAATATTCAGAACTAGATATACACTTAAAGTCCGGTACTATTTTTACCGTAAAAGAATATGACGTAAATACCATAGCAAATCTCTATCTAATAGAGTCGCCACATGAAGAGGTGCATACAGTACCTAATACTTTTACCATGAGAGAAGGTAAAGCACCGGAGAGTGAAGAGTAATGCCTAACAAGAGACAGAATGCAGCAAGATTGTATCTATACAATAGAAAGTATAAAGCACGTAGAAATTATAGTGGGGAAGAGGAATGAGTTTCAAAGACCATAGATGTAATTGCGGTAAAAGAAAAGGACTATTTTACGCTAAGCCTATGTACCCTAGTTTTTGTGGTAAATGTGGGGGTTGGTTCTGATGCCTCAATTACCTAGAGATGATAAAGATACAGGCTATGCAGGTGATATGCCGACAAGTATTACAAGTATGAGGAATATGAAAAGCCACCTTAAAAGAAAAATGAGGATGGATGAAATACACCCCGATAATGTAAGTGATGATGAGATGACTAATTTCTTGATTAGTAGTTTTGGTTTTAGTAGAGAGTTTTGTGCTAAAGCAGTAGAAGAATGGAGAGAGGAATTATGAGTAATAGAGTTTTTATTGACGTAAAAGTAAATGCCGCAAAAAGTAGCGGGTATTATGTTAGATGCCCACAATTAAAGCAAGCAATAGAGAAGATTGAAAACAATTCAGATAGTAAAGTCGTGGGTATTGTTTATGATGGAGAAAACGCAATAGAGTTAATTCTCGACCCACCATTAGGAGATGATGAGGAATGAGTAGTATTGAGGAAAAAGTAATTGATAACAAAGACATAAAGAAAATTGAATTAACCTATGAAACACATTGTTGTTTAGATTTGGATGAGGTATTTAACCCCGAAGATGGTGAAACAAACCCATTTGCCGAAGGTAGGGTAAAAAGATGGTGGGTTAAACACGCAACATTATATATGGAATTAGATGATGATACTACAATAGAAAGAGATGTATCTTGGTGGGTAGGAGATGCCTACGAGAACGTGGACACAAAGTGGCCTACTGTTATTATGCTTGAAGATGAAGAAGGTAGTTGGCATAAATCTAAGTTTCCAAAATCGAAAGTTAGGTGGTTTAATGAGTAGTATTGAGGAAAAAGTAATTGCTGAGATTAGAGAACGTGCTAAAAAGGGCAAAGCCAAATACGGTACTACAATGGATAGGGACGACCTATCTCTAAAGGAATGGATGCAACATCTAAAGGAAGAATTGATGGATGGTGTAATATACACACAGAAGATTATTGACATATTAGACGCTTGCGACACGAAATCGAACACCTTATATATAGAAGAAGAGTAGGGATATTATGAGAAAAGTACAGTTAAAACGCATGGTCGCTAAGGCACTTATCGGCCAAGAACAGGGCTTAACAGCACAAGAGATTTACGGTAAATTAAACTACCAAGCACTATCCAAGATTAAGAACCCTAAGCATATATCTAACATACTAAAGAGTATGAAAGGTGTAGGTAAATATAATACAGGCGTAGGTGTTAAACTAAATGGAGATAGATACAAAGTAAATCTATACAAGATTGAGGACATGGATGAAGTAATGAAATTGGGGGGGCTTAAGTGAAGAAGTTAGAACCACAATGGCCGTATGTAGATTATGAATACCGATTCGCAGATGAGGATGCAGTGGATATAGAGGATGTAGTAAGGACATTACAAGGCTATAACCCAAGTAGTAATATTGCTAGACAAATAGAAGAGTTTGGTGTGTGTGTACCCGAATATGAGAATCAGATACAGCGATATAGAAATACAATCGAAATGGCTTACGAGTTTATGTTCATAGGTCAATTCAAAGCGAAAACCCCGCAGAAAACAATCAAGAGATTTAAGAATGCTATTGATAGGGTAAAAGAAACAGTAAGGAGAAATAAAAATGAGCGAGAATAGAAGATGGATAAACTTTGCGAGATACAGTAGCCCACCGATGGGTAAAGGTAAGATATTAGATTGTGTCGTGATGGAAAAAAGAATAGACAACCCACTAGCGACACAAGGGGGGTTGTATATCAAAATGACACTAAATGGTGTTTTGTTTGAAGGTATATTAGATTCAGTAATAAGTGAGGATGAGGAAGAATGAATGAACATACATGGGAAAAACTAGACGCTGATATGAGAAGCGACATGGCCGAGGAATACATACAAGAGAGATGCCCGCATGAGTTTGTGGATATACTAGACTTTGAAATTGTCAATGCAGGTGAAGATGCACTTATCACTATAGGTTGCGATAAGTGTGGTGCAACCCAACAGCATACTTTAGATTTAGAAGAGATAATATTTAATTTACAAATGGAGTGGCAAGAATGATTACACATACTTTTAACTTAAAAGAATTAACCATATATCATGCTTCACCTGTAAGGAGAAACGATGAGGGTAAAACTGTTATACAACAATGTGATGTAGATTTGCGAACCAAAGGCACTTCTTTCCATATTATTAGGAGAGAAGTATTGAAGCAGTTATTAGACTACTGTTATGAGTCATGCCACCAAGAACCTTTGAGTAAATCCGAGTTTAATTTCATGTATAGAAATTGTATAGAACACAGACCATCTAGTTTTTCACTAAAAGCAATAATACATGATGCTATTTACGATGCAGACGATGTAGAAATTACATTCATCTGTACCGACAACCGTAGCGTATTAGAGATACCGAAAAAGAAACCACTACAATTAGATGATATGTTTTTCACTACTTGCCGTGATACTTTATCTAGTGTTGTAAACTCAAGAGTGGGTGATATACCAAAATTGTTAATGAACAGTAAAGCCACTAAAGAAATGAGAAATATTCAGAAGGGTAGAGTACTTTGTAATATTTTTACGACAAATCTAATAATAGACACGGTTCTAACAGAACCGTATGTTAAGAGCAACCAAATCTTATTAGAGATAACACAATTACCAAGACACTATACCATAGCGGTCAAAATTAAGTGTGGTAGTGGATATGTACAACCTGTACCCGAACACACGAATGACGGGCTTGTATGTATGGAAAACAACGATGTTTTACATGGTGTCTTGAAACAGATTTTAGAGAACCTAGATGATGAAATACGTTTGGGTAATTTATCAAAATTAAA
>Ga0213863_10000088_pt1 | contig 70711 bp, 70 predicted proteins | sample PICome_8_FD_160128 | JGI IMG/M metagenome (GOLD analysis project Ga0213863, IMG submission 160128) | Coastal seawater microbial communities near Pivers Island, North Carolina, United States - PICO497 | ecosystem: Environmental > Aquatic > Marine > Coastal | place: USA: North Carolina...
CGCGAGAGCGATGTTTCCAGTCTTCAGGCTGTTATTACTGTTGGTATCGGAGACGATATCTCCAGCTTACAAGCAGTAGACGCTGCAGACAAAGAAGATCGCGAAAGTGATGTTTCCAGTCTTCAAGCTGCTCTTACAGTTGAAGATTCAGAGCGTACAACTGACGTTTCTAGCTTGAATGCTAAAATCGAATTGGAAGACGTAAAGGTAATGAGTGAAGCTTTGACTTCAGGCATTTCTTCTATAAGTGTAACATTCCCAGATGGAGGTTTCGCAAATCCTCCGTCAGTAGTGGGTATCGTTAAGGGTGCTAATGCAAATTCGCCAATTATCGCATGCCAACTCTCCGCTAAGAGTGCTACAGCTGCTACATTCCAATTCTCTGATGAGATTCCTACCACTGATGCTGGTGAGGAATTTACATTGGAAATTTTGGCTTCTGTATAATACGAGCAAGATTTCTTATCTTGGGCGACCCCGTTTTGGGGTCGCCTTTTTTGTGTATAAATATATATGAAAGATTGGCAGAAAATGTTTGAGTCTCAAAATGATGAAATAGAAAAATTCGACGAAACAAAACAAAATAACGCCGAAAATCAAAAGCTGCTCAAAAAAAGATTCAATAAATTAAAGCATAAAGCATTATACATTGATGCTGAATATGAAGAGGTGTGCGATGTATTTTCTCATGCAAAAAGCGAATTTATAAGTAACATGTTTAGTTATTGCGCGGATCGAAAATTGCGTCCACCATTGAGTGATGATAATAAAAAAGCGGATGCATCAAAAGATGATGCCGAAACAAGTGAAGAAATGAAAGATCTTTACAGAGAAATTGTTAAAGCCACTCATCCGGATAAAACTCAAAACCTTGATGAAGACGAAATCGAAGAGCGTACACAGCTTTATCAAGAGGCTGTTTCCGGAAAACAAAAAGGAGATTATTGGGGTATTTTCAAGGCAGCACTAGAACTCGGAGTTCCCATAAAAAAATTATCATTTAGTTATATTGAGGAGCTTGAATGCGCTATATCTGATATCGAAAAAAAGACAAACACAATCAAAAACGATTTAATGTACAAATGGTATTACGCTGACGAGAATATACAAGCAAGTATATTTGAACAACTAACAAAGAATCAAGAAAAATACGAATAACTTGTTAATATAACACATGATACAATTTTATAATGTAAAGAAAAAACAAAAGGTTGAAGTAGATCCAAGTAAAGTAACAAAGCACGCATATGAGAAAACCGCGAAAAGTGGAAAGCTTACAGTTCGTTATGCATTAAAAGCTGTGGACGAAGATGGTACAAAGTTGACCAAATTCTGTAGCAAGGCGGATTACGACTCTATTTAAATTATTCTGATATTATAAAAGTCGCGGGGTTGGTTGTTGAACTGTTTGCCGCGCGGTTTAATTTATCTAGATTGTATACATGATCTCCATCTGCATCTGTTAGTCCATTTGAGTCGCAAATTACAAATTTATTGTTTACGTCGAAAGAACTATCTAACTGTATTCCGTCCGCTAGATTTTCATATGTATAAATTGTTCCACCATTTGGTGCGGTACCACCTTCAGATACGTTTTCAAATGTTATATTATTTGGATTTGTAACAGTTGTTCCTATTGGTGCAAGTCCAGCGCCAATACTATTTGGAGATGCAATAACCGTCCTTGATGTAAATCCTTCAAGTGTGTAAGTTGGGTTTGTTGAAATACTTGTTGTTTCTATTCCTGCAAGATTTGTAGCACTAACAACCCAGTTGAATGTACCTTTTGTGTCTGCATCTGTTACGGTGAGACTGTATGCATTGCTGAGCTTTCCTGTACCACTTGCTGTTTGTGAAAGTGAAGATGGATTGGTTTGGTTTGGGTCAACGCTTAGCGTTGGCGCGCTTAACATCAATTGACTTGTTGAAAAATTAAAGTTATCACTCGTGCTGGACGTACTTGTTTTTATTTTTGATGCAAGGTTATTTATGCTTATTGTTAATGGTGTATTTGCAATGTTTACTATTTTGTATGATTCTTTTACTATGCCGTTTGATGTTTTGGTGGCGGTTATTTTTAGATTATTTGCGCCACCATCTCCGTCAATATTGTAACCACCACTAGAATATGAAACAACTTTATTTGTTGAATAAGTTGTTGAATCAGAGATAGTTAATTGATTATTGGGTGAAGTATAGGAAATTAAATCTTGATCTATAACTACGTTTTCTATACTAGCTGATTCGGTTGCTTTTATTGCTTGTTGAGAATTTGGATAAAGCGCCGCACCAAAACTGATGCTTGGGACGGTTGAATTGTGTACTTCTGCGGTTTCTGTAGTTGTAGCAGAATCACTTTCTGTTCCAAAATTGTTTCTCGCTTTGAATGTTGCACTTTGAAAGCCATCACACATTGCAGATCCAAGAGTTCCGCAAACATCCAATGGAACCAGAAATTCAAAATTACCATTTGGTAGTGTTGATTTACTGTAGCTGGAAGAATATGATTGTCCGTCGCTGATTCCTTGATCGACTACTTGAATAGATATATCATTAATTGACACACCATTGCCATCAACTTCAACTTTTGAGTTGACAATATCACCAGCTTTTACTTGACTTGTTCCGATGATGTGTGGTGTGGTGGCGCTGCTCGCAAGACTATCCATTTGTGTGCTCACAATAACTGGGCCATTTGCAACTTTAACATTTACGCGATCTGTGTCTGTCGCACCATTACCTGTTCGTACTGCATATATTTCTACATTATCAACATTACTATATATTCCATCAATATAATTTACTGTTTTTGTATTTTCATAATCTCCACTATTATTGATTGATACGTAATTACTTAAACTAGTATAGGATATATAATCTATTCCATTTACCCAATTTGATATGTTGTTTGTGAATGTTGTTGATTCTCCTTCTCGCAAGCCGTCTGTTCTACTATTGTATAAACTTGGGTCGTTGGCTATGATGTTTGGATAATCTTGATCGAGTTCGCGTGACCCACTAGCGTGAGCGAAGTCTATAGCTTCTTTCAGTTCTCCAGTACTTCCGAAATCATCAATAGCTTGAATTGCAACAGATTGTGTTCCGTTACGATTTGATACTGTAACTGGTATTGTTGCTCGATATGTTCCACCGAGATCCTGGAGATTGTAATTTGCAAAGTCTATTTCTTGAGCCAATCCATGGTCATGAACTTTTATACTTTGAATGTCACTTCTGTTAAAATCTACATATACATTGATTGAGTCTCCTTGCTTGAGGTGAGTTGTACCAAGTAGTTCTCCAGGTTTTGGAGTTGCATTTTCAAGCGAATCAATTAGTATATTTATTGGTGCGGGTCCAGAACCTAATTCAGTGAGGGGAATTACTATTTCTCTACCATTCGCCTCTCCTGTGATACCAGTTAATCCCTCTACATTCAGGTTGTCAATAAACCCTTCGAATCTACGAGTGTCTGTACCAAGTTCGGTTATATTATTGAATGGAATATCTTGGCCGTTTATTTTTGCTGTACCAATATATTCATCGTTTGGCCCATCCCACTGTAAGGTGAAGCGCATGTCTTCTGCAACTGCAACAGTAACTCCAGATAGTTGAGTGTTTGCTGTCGGTGTTTGATGATAATCTTTATTTGTTATTCCTTGGTTGTCAATCGCATCAGAGAAGAAAATAAATGGCGCCGATTCTTCAAGTGTTTGCTCGATACTTTCAACTGAAGTTGCAACATCTACTCCATTGATTGTTAATCCATCCGTAAAATCACCACTAGCGAAAACAACATCATCTGTAGTGCGAACATTTTGATCCATCGAGATCGAAAGTCCGCTGATATATAAATTATCAAATACACCAGTAGCCCAAGCTTTCGTTGGTCTTCCAACTCCACCCTCGCCGCTGTTTCTTGGTACTAAATTTCTTGTGGCCATCTTATTAATTACACAGAATATACCTAAAATGATATCTCATCAGTAAATGCTTCTGGACCGCTATTATATCTCCAGTGGTTACTTCTCAATTCAAGATCATTTCCATTTCGCAGTATCCACATTGGATCAGATACATGAGCTGCGTTTGATGGTACGACATCTCCATTTTCATCAAGCTCAAAAGCTTCTTCTAATGTATATCTTAGGTCGGTAAATGTATTTTGTATTAAATTTAATATATCAGGATTACCTGTAAAGTAATCCAAGAAATCAACCCCGCTAATTGTTAGTGTTGTTGGTACATGTACATTATTTCCGTCAAGGGTGAGTTGCGGTTGTAGCGGATTGTCCCCAATGACATATTTACCCGGCCCTACTTTTTGAATAGGCTCTCTTAATTTATTAAATTCCATTATTTATAGATAACATCTGAAACTCCAGTTTCTTTATATGTTATAGTATATTTCATTGTAAACCCGGATACTGTGTGTGGTCTTTTTACAAATACTTTTCTTGCTTCATCACTATCTATTCTTACAGATGTGTCTCCGTTTAAATACATGATGTTATTGTTTTCTGGATCGTCTGTTTTCTCAGGGTCAAAGGTTGGGTCTATTGTATGAAATTGTATTGGATATGGTGATTCATTAAATAATAAAACACTCTCCGCTAATCCAAGGTCATACAGTTCAGTAAAGTCTTTTAATTCATACGAGTTGACGGCGCTAGCTTTTTCATTATCAAAACGCAATGCGTACATTGTGTCTGTGTGGAATACCCCGTCTTGCTGTACGCATCTACCTGTGTCTGTATATTCTGCATGAATAAAATAATCTGGGTGACCTGTTTCAGGAGTACTTGGATTTGTCCGAGCGTTCGCAAAGTGAGTGTTATAGATATCATCCATTATAAAGCGATCTACTCCATAACAGTCACCCGAATATGTTCCAAATCTATCCTCTTCTGGTATATTTTCTAAAAGAATAAAGTCTTCTTCTATTTTTTGGTTAACAGTTTTTGTTATTAATTTCCAAGGTTGTATATCAACCCTGTCTATATTAACAATTGTTCCTGTTTGTGCGGCAATACCAGATGATATACTTGAAAGTAATCCAGATACTTCTACACCTCCGAAGCCACCACTAATTGCTCCACTTAGCCCAGATATTAAATCACCAAGATTTCCTATATCTATTGAACCGCCGCCAATTGATCCGCCTCCACCAGCAGACGGTTCCCATCTACCATCACCTGTATTCCAGTTGTAAGCAAATACAGGTTGAGGTGATAAGTGATCTAATTTCGTTATATCCGTGTATAACGGATTATTACTAAAGTTTCCTGGGTTAGACATCTCAGGAAATGTTACACTTTTTTTTAGCTCTTGTCTAGGCGATGCTTGATGCCATTCCTTTTCTTACTATATTCCTTGAAGTATTTTTGTCTCATTGGGTCGTAACCAAGTTTATCTGTGCGTCTCTGGCTCATTTCATTGCTTCTATCCATCAGTTCACCAACTGTACCTTTTGAGTTTCCAGTTTTTTCGACGAAAGCTTGATTGCTGAATGGGTCAATACTGCTATCTATGGCAGCTTCAGGACTATAAAATACCCTGTTCCACTTTACTCCCTCTTTATCAACATAGATGTGCTCATCTTTCATTGATTGAAGTAAGTCAATAGTTTCTCCTGTTTCAGGATGTTCGTATGTATAAAGCGGCATTATTCTAGAATTTTATTTAATGTATTTTCATAAGTAAAGGTTTGTTTTAATTTTTCACCTTCACTGTTATTTATTTTACATTTTGTTTCTGCTTTTTCCATAGCTGATATAAACTCATCTGTGTCGAATGTATGTATATTGCCTTGATTGAAGTCGCCGCCTTGATGGAAGAATATGTTATCATAAACAGGTTCTGTTCCGTTTGGTTCAACCAAGATACTATTTTTGTTGGTTGCCCAATCTGTGTGACTACTCGCATTCAATACCACACTCCACTTGCCTAAACATGTGGCGTTAAAAGATGGTAGGTTCCATCCTTCTGCGCCGCTCATTCCTCCAAGATCAATATCTATTGAGTTTAGAAAATCATTTACTTGTGAGTTTTGAGGTAGAAACGGAAGGAAATTTATGTTTCCATATCTTTTTCCTTTTGTGATATTCGAGATCGCACTTTCCATTTGTTCTTTTTTGAAGAATGGATTGGTAATGCAGCATGTCAATTGATAATCATAATTGTTTCCATACTTTTTAATCCAGGATTGTATGATTTTTTCTGTATGTTTTCTTTTTTCAAACTTACCCATCAAACCAAAATGTATTTTATTTGGCATGTATGTTTTGTTTGTCTTGTGAAATGATTCATCAAATCCCAGTGGTGCGCTATGAGCTTTTTCGAATTTGCTTGCGGCGTAGCTACTGCTGAATACAACTTTATCTTGAAAAGCTGCAAGCTTTTGCTCTGATTGTGTTGGTTCGTCTAACTCGTAAAAGGTATAGAGTATTTGCCGCGACGACACTCGATGCTCTGATCCATTGAGGTGCCACATTTGTAGAGTGGGTGTATCAATATCTAATTTTGAGTATCTCTGTTTGCCGGATTCTTCAAGCCACTTCTTGAAGTCATCTTTCTCCTCCCCGAATGAACTAACATCAATCTTTCCAATTGGAAACAACGCAACATCCATATTTTTTTTGAACATTGCCTTGAGTAGATTGTAGGATACATTGCCAAATGACAATGAGTTTAGTGGTCCTTTGTATATCAGTTTATTCATATCAGAATGGAATGTCTGCAAATTCGTCGTCAGCTTCTTCGGCTTGAGGTTCTTTGGTGCTTGATTGTCCTGAACTGGTAGAATCTTCAGACTTGTCGAGGAATGTTACTTTTTCTGCAACACAATATGTTCGAGTACGATTTTCTCCATCTTTCGTCTTCCAGCTACTTGAAGCGAGTCTTCCCTCAACCAATACTTTTCTTCCCTTACTTAAGAAGCGGTTGCAGTTTTCTGCGACGCTATTCCATGTTTCTACGTCAATGTAGAAAACACTGTTGTTTACTTTGTTGTTTATTGCGATTGCAAAATCGCATACTTTATTATCTCCTTTGATTTCGCGGAACTTTGGGTCGCGCGTTAAATTTCCTAATGCTATATATTTGTTCATAATTCTTCTAATAATTCATGTTGTATGTGTTCTATTGCAGAGTTGTGGATGTTGATACAACCCTGTATACTTAAATTCATTGTTTCTCCTATCTTTTTCCACGGCATAACTTTGTTTTTTGTGCCAATAATGTATCTCATTTCAAATATCTTTTCTACTCTTGTGTCAGGATGTTCTTTGATTACGCCCAATACTTTATTGAATAAATCTTGTTTAATGCTCTCAGAGATTGTGTCTTCATTTAGGTCAGTATTGTCTGTCATATTTTCTATAAATTCACTCTGAAATGCTGGGCGACGTTTGTTTCTATTGTATAGATTTAAACACATCCATTTAGTTTCATTGCCGAGATAAGTACTGAATTTCGCACCTCGATCTGGGTCATATTTCTTGGCGGCGTTATATATTTTATATTCCTTATCTTGTATTAATTCGTTGTAATCAATAAAGGGATTGTTTGGACTTGCGTAATTATTGACCATCTCGAGATAGATACCACTGTGCCTATTAACTAATTCCTCAAGACTATCTTCAACATCAATTTGTTTTTGAATATTTTGGATGAGCTGTGAGTCTTCTAGGTTTTCATTCATAATATAGATGATAACACTTGATTTACTTTATTCGATATTTCTTCCATGTTTTCAAGATCAAAATCACTCCATTCAATATGGTTTCTTGATTTATTTTTGAGTATAGGGTCGTTATCTAACTCCTCTTGGTTTGGAGCTATATTACCCGTTCTGGTTATATGTATCGCCTCCCCACCCATCTCGTGAATCCAATCAATCTCGTTTTCGAACCGGACATCTGTTACAAACACATAAACTTCGTTACCCAGATCCCTAAGTACATCATCTTTGATTTTATCAACCCAACAATTCTTGTTTAATTTTCTTCGAACGTGAGTTCCGTATGTAACTAAAAATGGCCTTATTATTTCTTTTTGAGATGTATCTTCCGTAAATGCGGATATGCCTACATACTTCGAAAGTAGTTCATCTGCTTCTTGTTTTAATGAATCCGCAAATGCGTACCTTTTGTATTTCTTACCTGCGGAATCGAAGAATGGTTTTGATAGGTTGAATAAGCTATCTTTACCACATCTAGCTAAGCCACATATTCCTATGAGTTTCATAATTATGCGCCAAATACCATCTTAACATTAGATGATAGGTCGTGTAGTCCAGCGTTAGCTAGCATTCTTGATACGCTATGGTACGATATTAGGTCGTCAAATTCATCCTCCATTGCGTCAGCCTTGAGTTCATGGGAAATCATGACCGATGATAGTTTTAGGTTTTTGCCGCGCCGATCAAGCATCTCTCTGAGAGCTTCGGTACATGCCTCGGTTTCATCTTCAGCTTGGATTATCACTGACCAGTCAGAGCAACGAATCATATAATATCTTCCATCACTTAAATCTATAATTTTCATACAGCAAGTATATCAACATTTCATCAATTTGTCAATTCTTATATTTATATATATTAATTAAGATATATCTATGAATATGTATTGTATTAACATTGTGCAATTAATTGAATGCCCAGGATCCAATTTTTTGAATTTTGTTTGACAAAACGTGGTTTTTAAATTAGTATTGTTTGCATGAGAAAATTCACACAAATACCAAGCGCTATTCAGGAAGATGTAATTAGGGGAAAATTAATAGGTAACGATCTCGTCGTTTACAACTATCTTGTAACTAAAGCCAGTCATGGTAAGAATATATTTTTCACAAACGAGAGAATCGGTAAGGATCTTGGTGGCATGTCTTATGGAAAGATATCTGCTAGTTTATCTCGACTAAAAAAAGCTCAACACATATCAAGATTCAAGACTTGTAATAGAACAGCAACAAAGCTTGAGACTGTAGTTCTTGATGGAGGTAAACTGATAGTTCGCGGCAAATCATGAAGGTAGCTCTGTGCTTTAGCGGTAAACTTGGAGCGTGGAAGCTCACAAGAGATAGTATATTTGAGAATGTAATTTTACCACTCAAGCCAGATATTTTTCTTTCAACATGGGAGAATGAAGAATATAGAAGTTTCTGTAAACACTATAAGCCGACTAGATTCTCAGCCCTTGATTATGCAAACCATGAACATAAAATGAAAAGTTCTACAATTGATATTTGGTCAGGCCTAAAGCCAATGACATTTGGAATGAAGAAGGTCTTTGGGGTATTTGAGGATTACGTTAAGTTGCACAAAAAGAATTATGATTTTGTGATCAGGCTTCGCCCTGATCTTGATGTACTCGATCAAATCAAGCCTCATGAAATCAAAGAAGCTATCAATCGCAAACACATCAAATTACCATTTTACGAAGGTCACAAAATATATGATCACGATGAAGAATTAAAGAAAGAATTTTCATTTAGCTTTGTTTATGAAAAAGCTATTCTGCCAAATCAAATCAATGATCAAATAGCAATTGGCGCACCCAAGCAAATGAAAAAATACATGAACTGCTTCGACTCAATCGAAGATCCAGTTAACTTCATGTGGAACCAAGGCTATCCAGATTACATGTGTCGAATCCCAGAGTGCATATTAACAATGTATCTAAAAATGAACAACATAAAATATTCACAATTGACAGGATCAACAAAATTTGGTAATCTAAAAACAAAACTAATAAAATGATAAAATTAATAATATTTGATCTTGATGGCGTACTCGTTGAGTCGCGCGAATTACATTTCATCGCATTAAATCGAGCGCTATCTGACGTTGGCGAGCAATATGTTATAAGTAAAGAAGAGCATCTTTGTAAGTATGACGCATTAACCACAACACAAAAACTAGCGAAATTAACTCGCGAAAAAGGATTGCCTGAATCTAGTCACAATCAAGTATGGAAATTAAAACAACAAAAAACCCTTGAAGAAATTGACAATTTTACAATTGACACTCGAATACAAGAAATTTTAAAAAAATTAAAAACCCAAAATTATACAATTGCATGCGCAACCAACTCGATACGTAGCACAGCAAAATTACAACTCATAAGAAAAGGATTTTTTGAACATATAGACTTCCTTTATTCAAACGAAGATGTACAAAGCCCAAAACCAAATGCAGAAATTTATATGAGATGCATGTTGAGATGCGCAGTCAACCCAGATGAAACAGTGATTATTGAAGATTCGCATATTGGTAGAAAGGGAGCTTTGCGCTCAGGAGCTCATCTCTGTGCGGTAACTGATAGCAACGATTTGACATTTGATAAAGTTCGCAATACTATCATCAATGCAGAACAAACATCACACATACAGCCCAAGTGGCAAGGAGGAAATATGAACGTATTAATTCCAATGGCAGGTGCAGGTTCACGTTTTGAGCAGGCAGGGTATACCTTCCCAAAACCACTTATCGATGTGAATGGTAAACCCATGATTCAACGAGTTGTTGAAAATTTAAACATGGATGCGCGGCACATATTTATTGTACAAAAAGAGCATTACGAAAAGTATGCACTCCAACACACACTTAATTTAATTACCCCCAATTGTGAGATTGTGCAAGTCGAAGGGATAACTGAAGGCGCAGCATGCACAACGCTCCTCGCGAAAGAATTTATAAACAATGACGAACCACTTGTTCTAGCAAACTCAGATCAGTATGTAAACTGGAACAGTAACGAATACATGTATTCTTGTATGGCTGATGATATTGATGGTTCGATATTAACATTTGAATCTACTCACCCAAAATGGAGTTATGCTAAATTAAATGAAGATGGATTTGTTACTGAGGTAGCAGAGAAAAAACCAATCAGTAAGCATGCTACAGTTGGAATTTATTTTTGGAAGAGAGGGAAAGATTATATTGAATGCGCGGAATCCATGATTGAGAAAGATATTCGAGTAAACAATGAATTTTATGTTTGCCCTGTTTACAATGAAGCACTTCTTCGCGGCGCTCGAGTTAAAACTTTTCATATTGATAAAATGTGGGGTCTTGGTACCCCAGAAGATTTGGATTTATTTTTGAAGCATGAAATTAATATCCCATAGAGGAAACATTGAGGGCCCAAACCCTAAACGTGAAAATGATCCTGAGTACATTCTTGAAGCGATTGATCGCGGATATGATGTAGAAGTTGACATATGGGGACACAAGCAGATTTGGCTTGGTCACGATAGCGCACAATATCCCTGTCCGTTAAGTTTCCTTATGCAAAATAAAAGTAAATTATGGATTCATTGTAAAAACGATAGCGCATTATTTACACTCATACATTTTGAATCTTTAAACATATTCTTTCATCAAGAAGATGATCGAACATTAACATCAAAAGGATACATATGGACATATCCAGATAAAAGCGTTTGTCAAAAAAGTGTTTTAGTATTAGAAGATACAAGAAATTATGTTGGTAAAAATTGTTTTGGATTGTGTGGTGATTATTTACTGTGAATCACGAGCCGTATGTTAGCCGCTTTGATCGTTGGTGGCTTGACTTTAATAAATGCTTATTAAAAAAAATAGAAGCTTATGAGGATACAGTTTCTATTATCATACAGGGCCCACTCAATCAACGAAGTATCAACACGATACCTGATTACCTAAAGTACGGAGAGGTGATAGTTAGCTGTTGGGATAACGACGATCTATCATTATTAGACAACCACAAACAAAACATAAAAATCGTAGTAAATCATTACCACGACGCCACAAGTAAAGCTTATCGAACCCACCTCAAAAACCCAATCATATTCCAAAACTACACAACACACAATGCACTAAAACAAGCGACTGGATACTTTGCAATCAAAACACGATCTGATGAAAGTTATCCTATACTTGATCCATTACTAGATATACTTAAAAAAAATCGAGACTCAAAAGAATGGTATAAAATCGTAACATCCAATATTTATTTCAGACATGATAGTCAATTTAAATTTCATCCATCCGATCACTTGATTGCAGGAGCGAGAATCAGAATGAAACAAATTTTTGAAGAAAGTTATTTTAGATGCGCAACAGGTAGAATCAATGGGTTAGGGCCAGAGGAGTTGATTGGCCACAGCACAATTTGTACTTATTTTGACCCTGTTTTAAAATGTCGCGATAAACCTGACCCAAATAGATCAAAAGAACAAATGAAAAAACACTTTAACATCATTCGAATACGCGACCTTCCTCGCCGTACATGGACATCCAGCTATAGAAAATATGACCCACTACGATCAGAAGAAGATTGGTGTCACCACATAAATGACATATAAAACGCAGGAATCCCTGTATACAAGCGGGTTCTGGGCGTTTCTAGAGTTCCCACAACTCGTTTTTTTTTGTATATAATAGTATGGCAAAAATATTGCGTACAGAACAGTTGTCGGTCGATGGGGACAATATCCGCTTGACCGCAGATCAAGGAAACTTGATCATAAATAGTGTGAGCGGGGATGATCTAACGCAGATTACATCTACCACTAAAATCGGACAGGACATTTCAAGTCTGGCCGTGAGAGATACAGAATTTGATACAGATGTATCTAGCTTGGCCGCAAAAAACTCCGAAGCAGAAAATCTTGCAATCACCGCATCCAAGTATGGAGCATATGGGTTAAAAACTTCAAATTTAAGCACTGGAACAGGTAGCAGTGTTCAAACAATAACCTTGAGCGGTAGAGCTTTTATCAGCGATCCAGTTGTCACTGCTAGCCTATTAGGAGGAGCAAATGATCCAATTATAGCAGTTATGGTATCTGATGTTTCAGAAACAGCAACAAGTGGCGTCTACCAAGCAACATTTCAGTTTTCTGATGAGCTTCCAGCAACAGGAGAAACTGACCAACCTACAAGTTATAAGTTGAATATTGTAGCCTGTGTTAGCGGAACTGATGCCGATTTGGACACTATCATTGACAGTATGGACAGTGACCGCGATGGAGATGGAGTTGAGAATAGTTTAGATTCTGACCCAGATGATTCAAGTATAGGCGCAACTACCCCAACAGACTATAAGTATGACTACTCCACCTATCAGTGGAAGGTTTACGGCAACGCTATAAATATAGAATGGAACAACGTGCAATACGACCGATTTACTGTAGACGATGGGGATTCCTATGAAGGCCCAGTGACAATGTCAGATGGTAAAATTTTCAAAAGAGGAACTTATCAACAATCTAGTGTAAATGGCTCTCACCACTTTTACTCAATAAGACTCAATAATCCCTAATAATTAACTAACATAGTTTAGCTTAAACCCCCAGAAATGGGGGTTTTTTTATTATAAATAATATAGTTGAAAAAAATAACATATTGAATATAATCATTAAACAAATTATTAAACTATGTCACTAGCAATATATAAACCAAACAGTAAAAACACAGGTTGCGCATTTAACTTTTCTATCGGGGTAGATAAAAAGAAAGAACCTGTAGTATACGTCAACGCAATTCAGCAATTCGGTTGGGACGAAAAGAGGAGGACAGGAAACTTCTCAGGTAATGCTAGCGACCCTGAAAAGAAAATTAATTTAAAATTTACTGAATTCGAAATCGGTGGAATGATTAGCGCGTTTCAAAAACGTCATGAATTTTCATCTTATCACGCTTACGAAGAAAACAAAACCACAATCAAGTGCGCTCCCTGGGACAAGAAATCAAAAGTTCGCAATGGAGATAAAGAAGAATGGATAACACTTCCTGCCTTTGGAATAAATTTCACCAGAAACGGAAATCAAGCATTTAGAATTCCGCTTGAACCTGGAGAGGTAGAAAATTTGTGCGAGTTTCTAAGGTTTTACTTAAACACTCTTTATACCCACAGAAGAAAAGAAGATTTAAAAAAAGTTAAAGATTACAAGTCAAACAAAAAAGAAGAAAGTCAAAGCTCTCAGTCAAGCGAAGACGTTCCTTTTTAATGAAAAAAAAGAAGGTTTTAATACACAGCAATCACTGTAAAGCGTTTACTGGATTTGGTAAACACACCAAAAACATACTCATCCATTTACAGAAAACCGGAAAGTATGATTTGGTTGAATTTGCAAACGGTATTCGTTGGGGTGATCCAAGTTTAAAAAACCTTCCGTGGTTAGCCGAAGGTTCATTACCCGCTGACTCAGTCACGCTAAAAAAACTACAACAAGATCCGCAACTTGCTAGAAGTGCAGGTTATGGCGGAGAAATGATTGACAAGATTATTGAGCGCGAAAAACCAGACGTTTATATTGGCATAGAAGATATCTGGGCATTCAATGGTTATACCGAAAAAACCTGGTGGAACAAGATAAATTCTGCAGTTTGGACAACCCTAGACAGTTTACCTATTTTACCAGATGCAGTTAAAGCTGCACCAAAAATCAAAAACTATTTTACATGGGCAAGTTTCGCGCAAAAATCTCTAAACAAAATTGGGCAAGAACATGTGCAAACTCTTCGGGGTGCAATTGATTCATCTCACTTCTATAGACTTGAAGATGAAAAACGCTTCGAACTTCGCCAGCGACATAATATCAGCGAAGATAATTTCATTATTGGTTTTGTTTTTCGTAACCAACTTCGCAAAAGCGTACCCAATCTTCTTGAAGGATTTAAAATCTTTTGTCAGCAAAACCCGACATGCAACGCAAAACTATTATTGCACACACATTGGGGTGAAGGATGGGACATACCTAGACTATTACAGGAAAAAGAAATTGACGCATCTAAAATTCTAACAACTTATTATTGTAAAGAATGCAAAGAATATGAAATCAAAAGCTTTGTAGGTGAAAATCAAGATTGTAGATTTTGCGGTGGCAGCAAAACACAAGTAACAACAAGCACCAAGGCAGGAGTAGATGAAGGTCAACTCAATGAAATTTATAATTTTATGGATGTTTATTGTCATCCATTTACAAGTGGCGGCCAAGAAATTCCAATTCAAGAAGCAAAACTTACTGAGCTTGTAACACTTGTAACAAATTATAGTTGCGGAGAAGATTGTTGTGTCCCAGAAGCTCAAAGCTTTCCACTGAGCTGGACAGAATATCGCGAACCAGGCACGCAATTCATTAAAGCAAGTACTGATCCAAAAAGTATCGCCTATCAACTCAGAAAAGTGTTTGACATGAAACCCGAGAAGCGCGCTAAAATGGGCAAGGGGGCCAGACAATTCGTTATTGACAACTATAGCGTAGAAGCAGTCGGAGAACAATTAGAGTCAATTCTAGACGCCATGCCGGACGTCGATTGGGATTATGACTTTAAAGTTGAGGAGCGCGACCCAAATCATCAACCAATACAAACAGATGACGATTCAGAATGGTTAAGCGATCTATATAAAAACATACTTAAAGTAGAGACATATCCAACAGATGAAGGTCACAAACATTGGATGAAAAGATTGAATGATGATCTAAAAAGAGAAGATGTATTAAAATATTTCAGAAGTGTTGCGGAAAAAGAAAATCGCGAAAACAAAAAAGTAGATCTTACCGACCTACTAGATGAAGATGATAAAGGAAAAAGGTTATTGCTTGTAATGCCAGAAAGAATCGGCGATGTATATCTTGCAACTTCACTTCTTCCAAACATAAAAAAACAATACAAAAATTTAAATATTTATTTTGCTACTCGCCCACAGTATTTTGAAGTGTTGGACGGAAACCCTTATATTCATAAATGCATACCATATCATGATTCACTAGCAAATCTACCACTCATGGAAGGTCAAGGTGATCATGAAGGATATTTTGAGATTGCATTCATTCCATTTCTTGGAACTCAACGAATCGTCAACTTTCCACACAACGGTAAAGACAAAATACAATTTGAATTATGCACCTAGTCGAACAATACGCACTTTCTTGCGGCGTCAAAATTGATCGCCCATCAATCGAAACATCTTACTTTCCAGTTGTACCAGATAAGTACATCACACTACATGCAAGTAATCGTATTCAATCAAAAACGTACGACTACTATAATGACGTGATGGATCTATTACATCCATACCTTGACAAGGAAAACATAAAGGTCGTACAAATTGGCAGTAAAGATGAACAAAAAATTGGAAGATGCACGCATCACCAAGGACAAACAACTGTTCGTCAAGCAGCATACATCATTAAAAACTCGATGCTTCATTTTGGCACCGATTCATTTAGCACACATGTAGCAAGCGGCTTCGACAAAAAGATAGTAAATTTATATTCGGTATTATACAAAGAATGTTGTGGTCCATATTGGGGTGATCGCGCAAGTCAAATTCTACTCGAACCAGATAGAACAAAAAGAAAAGCAAGTTTTTCTGATAATGAATATCCAAAAACAATCAACGAAATCAAGCCCGAGCAAATCGCGCAATCTGTATTAAAATTATTAAACATAAAAAACAATTTGCATAACATTGAAACATTTCATATTGGCGGCGCATATCATGCAGGCTCACTTGCTGTTGTTCCAAATTGCGTGCTTGGCAAAAGTTTTGCCGCAGGTCAACCCGCAAACATACTTGGCCACGAACATTTTGACGAACAGAATATCGCGCAATGGGCGTACACCCGCAAGGTGAATCTATTCCTCGACCAACCCATGCAAATCAACTATCTGCAAGCCATCAAAAACAATGTACATCAAATCAATTATTTTGTACAACCAGATGACGACGATACATTCTTCAAAGCATGTAAAAAACTAGGTATAAAATTAAAACTAATATGCAAAGATAATGACATAATAAATGATGTACGATTAAAGTTTTTCGATTGGGATGTACATTTTCTTGAACAAAAAACAAAAAATGATATTGACAATCATGATAAAATATGCAATAATACTCGTTATAAAAGCGCACAAGTCATCGTATCAGATAATAAAATCTATGCCAGTAAAGCGGCATGGAAAAATGGTATCGAAGGAGAACACAATACCATTATCGACTGCGATGAATTTTGGGAAGACGCAATCAATCTAAAACTTTATAACGACAACAATCATGGCACGTAAATCACAATCAACATCAGACAATTCGGTAACATACGAATCAGAAATTCAAACAAAAGAATCAAAAGTAGAATATCCAAAAAATTACGCCGACGGCCCAGGCAAGTTTCAGCGCAATGCATTTGGATTGCTTGGTGATGTAGATTATGAGTTTGCCGAAGATGGTTCAGTAAACTGGAGAAGTATGATTAAGGATGAGCATTTATTTCCAAATCGCTCGTGGTTTGATTTGCGCAAAAAAGACTTACCACGTAGTATAGATGGCTTAAAAGACCATCAACTACTCATCAAACTGAGTGGAATCAAAGAACTTGCAAAGCTTCGCGGTTTCACAGATGTATCTTACGAAGTTGTTAAATGTCAACCTGATCATGTTGCAGTAATTTGCCATATGAGCTTTCTACCCAATTACGAAACTGGAGGTAAGGCTGTTCAATTTCAAGACATGGCCAATGCTACTCTTGATAACACAAGTAGCTTTGCTACAAAGTTCCTAGAAACGATTGCATGTAATCGCGCATTCGTTCGTTGCGTTCGCAACTTTTTAAACGTTCATATTGTAGGTGACGATGAGATCGACAAATCAAACAATCCAGGCGGAGGATCAAACAATTCATCATTAAACATTTCTCCATCACTTACTCCATATTCAATGGTACAAAATCTAGCCAAAGAAAAATTAAATTGTTCTAATTTTGAAGAATTTAAAGTTATTCTAAGGGACTGGTGGAAAGACGGAAAATATCAAAACGAAAAAGCCAAAGACTGGAATGACTTTGATGATATCTCGCCAACCGATGCGCGCATATTGATGCGTGAGATTAATGATTAATTCTTTTTTCTATTGAATCAATTATAGCCTGTTGCTCTTTTATCGCACCAACAAGCAAAGCGGTAATTTTCTCATATTTAATAGCCTTAAATCCGTTCCTCCTTGTCTCTACAATCTCTGGTACAATTTTTTCTACTTGCTGGGCAATTAAACCTATATCATGACCAGTATATGTTTCTTGCTTGTTATTCCAGTCGAACTCAATAGCCTCAAGTTGCAGAACCTTCTGTAAACAATTTTTTATAGGCTTTATGTTATCTTTTAATCTTTTATCAGAAAGACCAAATGCCACAACATCCCCGGTACAAAAAAGCCCGTTATCACAACCAACATAAAAAGCATTATCCTGTTCAGCGGTAATACCATCACCAATAACATGCACATTTTTTTTTGCATATATAGTATTATTACTTCCGTTTATTATGGTGCAATTTTCGCTGTCTTGAATTTTATTATTCAAGCCAGCAAGTATTAAATTATTTTGTGGATCAGGATTCATAGTTTATTTTTTCTTTTATTTTGTTTATTTTTTCTTGAGATTCTTTTATAGAGCCAACAAGTAAAGCTGATATTTTTTCATACCTAATGGCCTTAAATCCACTTTTACGGGTTTCAACTATTTCTGGACAGACCTTCTCTGCTTGTTGAGCTATTATACCTATATCGTGACCACGATATACATTCTGTTTATCGTTCCAATCAAATTGTATTGCACTCATACCCAATACTCTCTCAAGACAATTATCGATAGGTTTTATATGCTCTTTTAATCTTTTGTCAGATATATGACTAGTAAAAACATCGCCACTACAATTTAGTTGCCCATACACAATCATTGCATGATTATCCTCAATGAAAGAAGATGTATTATTTTTTATTAATTGTCTATTTAAAGAAACCTGTATTACCGAACAAGAAACTCCAGATTCATGAGTTATCTTGAGCTTTTGTGAAGGCGTTTTAGATATAATAGGTATTTCAAAACTTGACTCTTGAGCAAGTTCGTGTCCAAATTTTTTCGAAAAAACGAGTGTATACGATATTTGAACATCTAATTCAATAACTTCCCAGTAAACATATTCATCGGGCTGCCCAGGAGGAACGTAAGGATCTGGATTAATCCCTGAAGTTCCCGGTAACCATGATTTTCTTTGGTATATTCCATTAATAACGCGATAAATATAAGACTGATTAGATTCATCAATTGATTCTCCATTATATGCAGAAGTTGTGGTAATCCTTTTTAAGGTGGAAGATATATTCTCAATAACCAAATCTACTCCATTGATTCTAATATTATCTCCAACTGAGAAATACGGCGCTGGATCGAAATCTACATATATATAAACACCTCCATTATCAACCCAACCGTTAGTTATTGCACTTAATAAAGTATGATATACAACCTCACCATATTGATAAATTTTAGAAGCATCCCATTGTCCAGGAACTGGATTACCAGAATCAACATATTGAGAGCTTATTTGTGTATTTTCAATAATAACATTAAGTGACCCTCTTATCTTAATATTTAAATAATAAGTTACATTTGTAAACAGGTTGATATTCTGAGAGATGCTTCCCTGATTTTTAATTATACACAAGCCATCTTCAACCAATTCAACATCACCATCAACATTCCAGTCATTTAAATTTGTTGTAAAATAAGGGTTGGTTATTAATTCCGTTGTTTCTTTGTAGTAGTTTTTGGGCTCTATTATTGAATATTCATTTGACGTATCAAATATAGGATTATTCTGAGAATAATCAACTATATAACCAAGATCATGCAAAAAAGCTGTACTTATTCTTGTCCATGGAGCATATCCATCAAAATACGGAGTCATGATCTCTTCAGTGATGTATGGCTGTTCTACTGTTGTTCCATCTGGATTTGTATAGAGTCTATATTTTCTTCCGTCTGTAATTGAATCTGCAGGCAGTTCTGCCCAATGACCTCTCCAGGTTATATACATTACATAATCAAACGCTTGACCTATTGCAGAACTTGGAAAATTTCCAGGAACATATGGAGCTAAAGACTCAGGTATTTTTACAATTAAATCTATATAATCTGTGTTATTACTAGGCTTCCAAGGATCATTCCAAAATCTAAATTCAGGATCTTGTCCTGCTCCGTGAAAAATATAAAAACCATCTTCAAAACCTGGAGCCGACAATTGAGGCCAGTCGCCAGAATTCAAAACATATATAACTTGATCAACAATCTCAAATATTAATTGATCTGCACCTTCAGACAAGCTTAAAGATAAACTTGTGAAAGTTACTGGTATTTTTCTATTTGGGTCTATATTATCAGGATCAGGATCTTCAGGCACATATAAAGTTTGAATAGGCAGCGAATCAAAATTTCCGCCAACCAATCGGTTATATTCCCTTACGGCGTTTTTACCTATATATTGCGCTCCATTTTCTTCAGTTAACCTAATAAAATTATTGCCTATGCTCGAACCCCAGATTACGTTCCAACCTCCACGACCTATGCCAAAAGCATGCGCTACCTCATGTAACATTGTCCAATAAAGTTTATTTTTATTTGGATATTCTGTTTTCTGTCTTAAATAATCTAAATCTAGCGGGTCTACCGCCATTCTACCGCCAGTTGGCGTTACATAAAAACCATAATCACTTTTTGCATAATTAGGGTCCTCCCTAGTCCTTACATCAGTCGAAGCGAATGCAAGAGTTCCCCCTGAACTAGAATACATGCTTGGTCCACTAGAAAAATCTATTACCCTTAGTTGATAACTGAAGGAACCGCTTAAACTTTCGCCATATCTATAACCATTTATATTTTTACTCTCCCACACTCCAGAATCTTCAATTATAACATTTTCAAAATAATCGCACATTCTTCTTAATGTATTCTTGTCATTCTGAGTGAGTGCGTTTTCTGTGTATTCAGAGTAATCTAAATTAACGGTCAATCTATTACTGCCAGGACTTGGAGCGGTTTCGTCAAAAACTAAATTCTGGTACCCGCCCATGTACCCATTGCTTAACGAGCAATAACTCATTTTCCCAAAGTCTCCTTCTATATGAACCACAACATCTCCGTAATAAAAATCATAATAATAACCACCAACATCCGCCCGGCCGGCAAAAAAAGATCCCCCATATCTAACAGGCTTATTTTTATTTATAAAAGCAATAGGATAAGATTGTGGAATGTTTGAAAAATAATATGTTCCTAAGTTTAATCCAAAAACTTCATTACTAGAAGAAAACCCATCAAAACTATATATATTACCGGAAGCGGATACATTAACATAAACCCTCTCCCAATTTAAAAAATCATAAAATTCCTTAACTAAGTAACCTATAGACGGAGACATATCTAAATTTATTCCCTTGAATACATTAAAATATGTTTCCAAAGCATTAAGATTGTAAGAGGCCGACCAAACATAAAATAAGCCCTCAAAAATAACAACATCGCCCTGGTAATAATCTTGATCAGTATCCCACTGACCCATCAACCTTGATGCATCGTAATTTACTAGCGGTAATGTTGCCTGTTTATTCTCCTCTTCGCTTCCAACAACATGGTGATTATAGCTTCCACCAACAACCAAATCATTAGAACCAACTAAACTACATCTTCTTGAATTTATTAGTCTATTATCCTTGCCTCCGAGAACCAAATTTCCAGCACTAAGCCCTGCAAGAAGCGGGGATACATCTGCAGGAGCTAATGATGGTGGCGGTTTTACTGGCATATTAATTTACAAGTTTATAGTATTTTGTTTTATATTCGTCAGATAATACACTAACGAACAACTCTCCAGATGTATTAACAATTGCGGCACACATAGATGCTACCGATTGAGAGTAAAATAATACACATTGACGATTAGTATATGTACCAATTCTAGTCAACGATTCGGCTTCAATACTCGCAGAATCAGCAAACCAGAAAAAATTTCCACCACCAAAAGAACTTGCATATTCTCTATTAAACCAACACCAGCCAACATTTGCACTAAGCTCTGGGATTTCAAGAATTTTATTTTGTACATACATCCATATTCCGTCCGACAAAAAGTCTGGATAACCCAATTGCAAATCTCCAAAATTGTCATGAACTATTTGTCGATTTGCATTTTCATTTAACAATGTAGCCCCTATAGAAAAACTAGCCTGCATATCAATCGCCTCAAGGTCGACGACTCCAAGGTTTTGCGCTTCTTGCCAGGATATTTCCGTAAACAATGATCCCGAGCTTGAATTAAATCCATAATATTTTTCCATAGTATATTGATATATTATTGCAGAATAATCATCAGAGGTTGTATCAAGCCACTGAACCCAACCACTTTCAATATCTTTGAATTTATGCATATAAGTTAAAGAATTACGGACAGATTCTTCTTCTCCCAGAAATAATCTAGACGCAAACATCCACACACCAGAATCTTCTTGGCTCATAGAACCATTTTCAGCCATAAAAAACCAAAAGTTTTGCAAATTATCATTCAATAATGATATATATAACCAACCAAAAAATTCATGAAAAATCCAATTATTTTGCGCATCAAAATAAGCACCACTTCCAAACGCTCCACTTTCTCCCGCATTTGGCAAAAAAAACCAACTAGACTGAAACCAACCGCTCGTAAGATCTGTTGCATCAAAAACAGATTGCCTAGTGTTTTCTGCAGCACCAATATCTTGCGAAGATTGACCCACGGCAACTTGTTTTACCCTAATTACACTACTCCAATTATCTAAAAATCTACTATTATTCTGATCCCACGAAAAAAACCACGTGTTATCAATCAATCCATCATCATACATTGCAGGATAAAAATATATTTCATATTCATAAAGATAACCTTCGCTATGTAAACCAACTATTTCAACATTTATATTATCCTGAACAATATATCCCTGATCAATTTCTTCGCTCGTTAATTCTTTTGAATATTTTCTTTTTATTCCAGAAACCTTTGGCGAATATATAGCAAAATCTGGATCAACAACAAAAGAGGGATAGTCCCCTTCACTAGGACCACCAGTTGAAGTTGGAAATAAAATTTGATTGGACATTATAATGTATAAATTATTTGATTATTTTGGCCCGCTAGAATAGCTTGATTCGTACCGCCATTTATTACATTACTTTGCCCTGCTCCAATAAAATTAGAACCTTGATTATCTTCACCTCCTTTAGTCATTCTATTGTTGTATCCAGCAACGATTGCAGAAAAATTATCCTTACAATCATTAGAATAACCATTTCCAATCATAGAAAATCTTCCTTCTATAGAATTACTACCCCCACCAATAATAGAAGAAGCTAAAGACTGATATGAATTAGCATTATTTGGATCACTTATAGCGTTAGCATAACCACCGCCCACAAATGTAGCAAGAGTGTCCTCTGGAGACCCGTAATCTATTGACGATTGATCTACGGACAATTGAACTGCAATTTGTTCTTCGCTTGTATTGTTTACGCTAGCCCCCCTAATTTCCAACTTTCCACTACTAGAATTAAACCTTATGTAAGATTTAACAAAACCCCCTCCAGGAAGACTTATGTCGGCCCCGTTTGACTGAACTCTACCCCCTACATCAAAATATGCAGAAGTATTATCATACGTATTATCATACGCCAAAACAAATCCGGCTGGATTGTAATTTTCTGAAGTTGGAGGCGCGTCCCATTTACCAGGATCTTCATTACTTGTATCTATTAAACCTCCAATAAAACCATTCGATTTTATAGCTCCAGCTTTAGGCCCACCAATATTTAATTTATTTGTTATATAAGCTTCTTTGGTTAATAATATATCAGTTGCTACATTATCTAATTCAGTACCAAAGTTTGTCCAATTTTGATCCCAATAATCGGAGTCGGCGATCCAATATGCATTAGTTAATATATATGCAGTTCCAAAAGTCGAATTATCATTAGAAAAACTATATTTCGTTGATGAAACTTTTTTTACCCAGTGAGGGGTTGTGCATATCCAATAATTATCACCACCACCAGTATCAAACTCAACTATATCACCTCGAGTATCGGTTTGCTCAAATTTTATAACGCCACCAACATCAAGTTCTTCTAGCAGGCTAGTCCAATTTCCTCGATAAGTTGGCGTCCTACCATTTCTGCCAATATTACCATCTTTTAATGCTATTATTGTTATACTATCTGACGCAACGACGTCATCATCAACACTTATCTCTACAGAATATGTCATTGGAGCAGGAACAACTCCATTTGTTGCAGATGAAGAGTTTTGAGTTAACTGGTACTGCGACTGGTTAGATATAACTGAACCATCTTTTTTCCATGCGTAGGTGTGGGTTGCCCCCTCTAGATTCCTTGGAGTCGCAGTTAATGTAAAATTTGCAGGATCTGCTATTAAATTATTTTCATTTACTGGATCTACAGAATATCTTATTGCATAATGAGTTGAGGATAATTCTACAGTTACTGCGGTTTTTCCATCTTCTCCAATTTGTGCAACAGAAAATGTTTGTTTTTTACTGATTGAACCAAACACCTCCCCATTTAACTTAGTTCCTTGAATTGTGAATGTTATCGAAGCAGACTTTATAGCATGATCATCAATTGCGATATCTTCATATATTATTTTGTTATTGACCAAATCTTCTTCCGGACTCGGGTCCTCAGTTATTCCAATAGTACTCTCATTGGTAACATAATAAGCACCTTTTTTATTAGTTAAATCATTGTAATCTGACTCAGGATACGGTTTTAATATTTGAGCCCCATCAAACACCTCTATATCTGTACCAGAATCAGTTGGGTCTAATTGAAGTGAGTTGTTAATAGAAATTTGACTCAATGTATGATTCTCATTACTTAATACGACACTAACCTCATTTGAACCATCTTCAACAACAATGAAAGTCATTTCATCAGAAACCGAAGGGCTAACAGTGCCCGCTTCTGTGGCAGCACCAATCTTTACCGTTAATTGACCTTCAGGAAAATCATTAAATTTTATTTTAACAATTTTATTTTGTACATAATTTATGTTCCCACTTATTGTTTTAGGAATTTCATTATCATTAACATCATATATTTTTATATCATCAACATCCGACACCCACTGTATCCCTTTTGATGTATTTTGAACATCTGCGGTTATTATTATCTCATTATCCCCAATAGTGGATCCATATTTATTAACTTTAAATATTTGAGAGCTTGCGCTCAATCTTATTGATTCTGCAGCTTTTCCATCTACTAATCTTGTAATAGAAGCCTTTTTCTGAAGGTCAGAATGCACACTGCTTACATATATAGTAATAAATTCAGAACCATTATTATTTGCATTAATATATTCATTAAATTTTGCAGCGCTCATGCTTATTGACGAAGACTTTAAACCATTAGAATCATTTAAAACTTGATTCCACTCAAACCCATCTTGATCTAAATCGTCAAGCCTATACCAATCATCGCCGAGGTAATTTACAGCATCTACAGTTTGACCAACAGGCTTAATAGATACATTATTTTCATCTTTAATTTTTATCAATATATGACTCGCGGACGTAACTGATGAATTTCTAAATGTTAAATCTATAGATACATCCGCTTGAGTTTGGTCAAGCTCAAACCCATCCTCTGTTTCAATATAACCAATAACACTAGAACTCAAGTCTATGTCAACAAAATCATAATCTTTATTGTTTTTCTGCCTCAATCTTCCCCTAATAGTCAATTCGTCTTCTTCAAACGAAAGACCCCCTCTGCCCTGTTGAAAAGCAAAACTACCATCCCCGCTCAAAACAAATCCATTAACGCTTTGATCAAGAACCCCTTGCTCAGATTCACTAAACTGTAACCCACTAAATCCTACACTAGCTATAGATCCATAGTTACTACTTTGGTTATCTCCACTATGAAATATTTCTATTCTATGACCTTTAATTTGACCAGCTGTTATTTTGTCGGCAGTCAATGTTTTTATTTTTGCATCAGTTATCGCAGCTTCAGAAATTTGAGCGGTACCAATAAGTGCATTAGCAAAAGCGTGATACGACAGCGTATATCCTGCGCTACTATTTTTAGCAACAATAAAATCACCATCATTAAATTGTTCCAGTTTATCAAATCCATCTGATCCAGCGGGATGAGTATTACTTCCACTATACTGACTAGAATCATAATCCCACCAAACATACCCCGACTTCTCGTAACCCAAAGTACCCGCAGATATATCGTACTTTTCTCCATTTAACCATACATCATGCTGTGCCCAAGATAATATTCCTTTGTTATAGTTATAATTAAATGGATCAGGAGGATCAAGAGCTATTGTGTTTTTAAATTCTGTGGTTATATTTTTTTGAAAATCAACAACATCGGTTGTTTGAACACCCCCAAGAATAAGCTCCAATCCCTCAACATAATCCGCGTCAGGATCAGAGCTTCCAATAAACTTGCTTTTATTTCCTGCTTTATCTACAGCGCGAACCCAAAAATAACCAACGTCTCCTTGATCTCCAATATAAGAAGTTTCAATACTAGGAGAATTTGCGGAAACATTAAATATGCTTGTTGCGTTTGTTATTGATTTACCTGGATCAATAGCATCTGGCGGTATATTTTCTGATGCACCAATTGTAGATTTAATATCACCAACAAACCTTCTATATCCAGAATTATCATCAACAGCCCAATTTTGATTATTATCTTGTAATATTTTCTCATTACCGAGCCAAACTTCGTAATGACTCAGATCATTTGGCGGAATATCTATTATACCATTATCTGATATTTGAGATCCGGGCATACTCCAATTTAAAAAATATGTAGTAAAAGCAGTGCTTCCATTAAAGTTTAAAACTGGCCCAGGTATATCATCTTCAGTCAAACTTATTACAGGTCCAGGAACACCATTTTCACTTCTATTTGAATAATTACTAGGAATAACCTGTATCTTGTCTTCTATTTCATACAAATAACCGCTACCAAAATCATCAAATGGCAATATTTTATAAAAATACCCAGCTCGCTCTTCTACTCCATTCACTGTATTAACTGGCGGATTATCAATTATCTCATTTATATTCACACCAAGCACTGCGTCAGCAGCACCCAAAACCGTTTTAACTAAAGTTGAACCAACCTCATCTTCAGACATAAAAGGCAAACCTTGATCGTTTAGTATAGTAAAGTCAGCGACATTCGATCGGTACAAATTAACTCGCGTAGTTTTTTCTCTTATGCCCTCGTCTGTATAATTGTATCTAAATTTTACCTTTGTAGCTTCAGACAGTGAATCTACAGGAGTTATTATTTGCTTATTAAATCCATCATCAGTAATTGCCGGGGCATAATTAATTGCAGTGCGTCTTTTTTTATCTAATACATTTCCATTGATATCTATTATACCAATTTCTATACCAACACTTCTTTTTCCACTTTCAGGAATACCAACATGCTTAAATACAAAATTATCATAATTGGTATTATTTTCCCACACAGGCTTCCACTGAGAAGATTCATAAGAAGAGTTTATCAACAAGCTTGAGTTTGTATAAGCTTCAATTGGGCCACCCACGGGATTGTCGCTTATACATTCATATACAGAGTTGTTGTTATATACAAAATCTCCGCTCTCATAACTTCTATTCAAGTAAGAAGAGAATTCTCCTATATTCTGACCATCGCTTGTATTTGCCCAAAATTGAGATGAATCACTTGGAATCTCTCCAATAGTTGAAGACACTCCGCTCCACACATCATTTTGATATACAACAAAATCTCCTTTATTATATCTTTTTTCGGTAGACCAATTGGATACATTAAATTCATAAGCAGGAACAATAATCTCAAAAAATTCTTGAGCTTGAGCAAGAATTAAAGGACTTACTTTTTTCCAATTTACCTTATCTTGATTTGGGGCGCCCACATTAGAAGTGCCTATCAATTGATAATAATCACAAGAGACGTCATTAAATGCAGATAGCACACGCCATTTATTTAAATCAACACCCGGAATAGTCATTTCGCTAGAATTTATATCAACAACTGCACTATAAATACTTCCTTCAAATAATACCTTTTCGCGCAAATCGTAACTTTTATTTTGATCAAAAATTTGAATATTTATATTTGGTGATACAACAATATTTCCAATAGTGTAATTATCATTCTCATTATATAAAGCAAAGCTACTCGGACCAAACTCTTGAATGCAATTTAAAACATTATTTTGATAAGTAATTTTATCACTAACAACATAATCGTTAATTCTAGACCACTCATCGTATATAGGTTGAATACTATTTGTATCAATCAATGACTCATACAATAAATTATTTTTTGCAAGCACAATATCTCCAACAACATATGAATTATCAGGATCGTAATCTTGATAATTACTAATATATCCACCATCTTTATATATTTGATTATTTAGATCTCTTGTATACAAGAAAGAACTGAAATTTTTTGTGTTCGGTAGAGAAGCACTTATTGTTGTGTTGCCATCTTGATCTTCAATTAAAGATCTCGAATTAAAACCCTCAGTTAATCCGGTCAAAAATGTATTTGTGTCTACATTAAAAAGAGAACCACTGATACCAAGTATCACCGGAACATCTGTTGAAGATAAAGGAAATCTATATTTATCTATATCTACAGAATTATTATCTTGATCAAGTACATCCCAATTAAATAAAAAATCATCCTCTTGTTCTCTGAATTCTATCTGACTCAACTTTAACTCAGAGAAAAATCCCTTTAATTCAGACCCATCAACACCTTTCTCAACAAGTAAATTTTCAGTCAAATTAAAAACAGGACCCCCGCCATAATTATCAAATCCCTGTAATTGATAATAATACGAATATTGCCAATCTTGATCAAAATTAAAAGTAAAAGAATTTAAATCAAAAGATTCATAAATGTAATCAACCTGATCACCAACCAACAACCAATTTGCAGTATTACCTGGATCAGCAGAAGAACTTTGTCGAGTATGAGAATTTATGCATTCATAAATAAGTCCATCTGAATACAAAACCATATCTCCCTCAAAATACCTAGAACCAATAGTGAAGTCAAAAATTCTTGCATTACTTGATCGCTCCAAATAATCTTTTGAAGCAAGTAAGTCTTTGTTGTCATATATTTGATACTCAGAAGGCACACCCAACAATTTAATATTAACGCCCGAATAATCAGTATCACCCTCTGCCCAAGAAAATGACATGCTAGAAGAAGATAATGATTCGCTAAAATTAAATATTGTGGGAACATGATTTTTTGCATATATTGTGCCTGTTGAAGTTGCACCAAAATAATCAACAGCTATCACATTCAAAGATACATTTCTTGATAAATCTAATGAATCAAACGTATCTTGACTAATATTAAAATTGAATTGCTTATAATTACTCAAGACATCATCTATATTTCCTGGAGCAGTATTTAGGTCTGACGACAAAGAAGTTGCGGTATCTGATAGTGGGTCCAATTGAGAAAAATCAATCTTTTGATCACCATCAAACAACTCAACCCTAAACCCAGAAAACATTGGATCATTTATCAAATCATAATCAACAACTTGCCCCTCCAAAGCATGACCTATTGGAGGATTTAATTTCCAGGAAAATTCAATTTCTCTATCTATATATTCAGAATCAACAATCAATTGATTTGAATCCAAAGAAGCAGACTTTTTAACACTAGTACCAATTTTACTACCTTCAGGCAAATTGTCAACCCGGATGTTGGCAAAAGAAAATGTTCCACTAAACCTCGGGGGCTTAACATTTATTTTTTGTCTGAGAAATGAAGACCTAATCCCAACCAAATTTTCCGCAAACAATTTTACATCAAACTCTCCATAATTTCCCTCTAAAGATATAACCTTACTCGCCACTCCACCCACAAAATCAACAAGTGTATCTCCTCTTCCTAAATTATGGTCAAAAGAATAATTTTTAGAAGTGCCGATAATTTGGTATATTGCATCCAAATCGTTGACTATAAATTCTATTGATATTGCAGTGGATAACATTTTTTATAAAGTTAAATCGGTAATAATTAAATCTTCTGGACTTTCAGGAGCATCCATATCTGCTTGCGGAGGAATTGGAGACCTAGGTTTTCTAGATACACCTTTTTTATCTATGAAATCAAACTTTGAGGAGTTGTACTCAAGACCAGTAACCTCGAATTGATTTTCAGCTATCTCTTTTACATTAAGGACTCTAAACAGTTGACCTTCTAAGTTTCTTTGTATTCTTGAATCCGGGCCAATAATATAATAAACACTGCCAATACTTTCTTGCCCTTCAATTTTCTGAAAATCTGAATATTGAATTGAGTCCAATATTGTTTTCTGGGCTGAAGAGTTTACAAGTTCAACAGCATTTTCATTCACATATACAACAGACCATCTACTATTTATAGAAGAGTCAAAAGAAGAATTAGAAGAGTTTACATTTTCTATATACAGAGTATTGTTTCCTTCTATATCTAAACCATGTCCGTCAAAAAACTCAATCAAAACAGAATCTTCTCCTTGAATAGAATCATTTGAGGAAACAGAATGAAACTCCTTAATTCCAGAAGCGTGATAGCCAGGATTTTCATTGAAATCTATTTCTACATCAACAACTTCCTCTTGATTAAAATCTTCAGTAATTACATCTTCAACTTCAATTGAATCAACAAGAGACAAATAGTAACCATATTGATTTATTCGAACAACTGGCAATAATTTTGAGTCTCCAAGTTGGTACATATCTCCAATTAAAAGCTGTTGTTCTTGTGGGTTTTCGTATACAAAAAGACTCTCAATAACCTCTTTTGAACTCGAGGCGTATTGTACAGCAATCCACCTATTTATACTTAAAACATACCAATAACTATCTTTTATAATATTGTTTGTCCAAAACCATCCAATATCTTTTTCAAAAAGCCACATTTGATCAAGATTAGAAACTTTCGTTCTTAACTGCTCGATATATACCCACTCCAATGTTGGACTAAAAATCCATTCATTATCTGCAGAAACGAATCCTAAAAAATCTGATTGAAGAAATTCTTGATTTTGCTGTTCCTGGGCACCCACAATCTCAAACTGCTCCTGAGTCCAGTCAACAGAATCTCTTGTTCCAATCAGTCCTTTAATTGAATATGGAGCTCCTATATGTATTTGATTTAATGCGTCTTGCAGTTTATCATTATTCTTATACATAAAATAGTGGTCGCCACCTTTATTTAAAAATCTATCTTTACCAATATCAAAAATATTAACAGTATCCTCTGAGTTGAATTTGTATATTTTAAAAGTATGCTTGGTTAGATCGGTAACTTTATATATAAAACCTTCTTCAATTCCTCCAGGCAAAATACCCTCCGAAATAAATGCTATTTCTTCTGCTTCATCAAGACCATGATTAAAACACTTTATTATATTTGTGTTAGTATCAACAGTAAAGTCTTTTTTGTAGTTTATATTAGTTATGATTGTTTTTGATTGTTCTATATTTTGTGCACTTACGGTTTTAATTGAACTTATTGATCCATTAAATCTTAATATTTGAGGTGTATTTACAGATTCAATTTCAATATCTTGATCCTCTTCACTATTATAAACATTATAGGAATTGGAGGTTATAGAAGATTTCCCTTCCATAGACTTTATGCTTTCATTACTCAATCCACAGGAAACAGAAAATTCTATATTCGATACGCTCGGACAATCTTTTATAGATTTATCTATTACTACATATGGAGAAGCTGACTGAATCATCTGTCCGTTAATATTATAGTTTCTACCTTCGTATACCCCCAATACTCTACCACTTTTATCTTTACCAGCCCTATATTCATCAGAAACCTCAAACACCGACCCTGGTATTAAATAACTCGCTTCTTGACCCGCTGTAAACTTAATTGTTTCAGTTTCTAGTTGAGATGTAAACAAAACCCATTTCGCCAACCTTCTGGCTTGAGACTCGGAAGTTATACCAAACCCAAGAGTTTCATTTTCTATATATCCAAGCTTTCTCATACCCTCAGGGTCTTCTTCGTAAACCAAATCTGGTTTAAAATTTTTATATTTATTATTAAACCTAACCATCGAAGCAGTAATTCTTTTGTTTTTATTCATTCCAGAATAAGCAAAACCAGTTTTTGATACATTAGAATTATTAAACATCATGATTGTTTTTTTGTAGGCGTCTTGAGTTGTAAATATTTTCCCACCAGAATATGTGGCCATTCCTCTAAAAATAGCAGTCATAGAGTTTATCATATCTAAGGCTTTTGATCTATCAGTTAAATATATGTTTGTAGAAAACCTTGTCTCCAAAACTGGGTGATTTACCTGAACGGCACAAGCGCCAACAATCATTCTTGCTCCAGAATCCTCACCAATAAAAGATACTCCTGTTTCATCTAAAACTGGGCCCCTGACTAAAATTTTTTTCGTTAAAGGGTTGGCAGATAAAACAGTTCTCTCCTCCACGACGTACTCTTTTTGCCGCTTCGCAGATCTATTTTTAATAATGTCAATCTGGCCATTATTTAATCTTTCATTATTAAATGAATGCTGATACATAAAAAACGCAATCTTTTTTCCTTTGTATGACCCACCATCCCCAAACTCAGACTTAAATATATCAGAAGAACTTTTATTGCTAATTCCAGCATCTATATGATTAGTGAAAGCATACTCTCCAGACTCAAGAACCTTAAAAAACCCAGAATCTACTGTGATCTCGAAAGCTCCTGAAGACCCTTGATTACTTAATTTATTAAATGTCTCAAAAGGTTTTGGTATAGAATTTTCTGTATCAAAGGGGTAATCAGTTTGAACAAGCTCATCACAATACTTTGCCACTTTATACAATTGCCATTTATCGATATTTTCTTCTTCCAGTCCATATTTACCAAGTCCATATCTAAAATTATTTAGCAAATCAAAAAAAATCCAAGCCGGATTATCAGTCCAGTATTTATGCTGGTCAGATATTGTATGAATAGACTGATCACTAGATTCTTGACCTCTAAATAATCCATTCCAAGGACCAACATATTTTCTTGACAGAGGATCATAATTACTAGGCACTAAAACTTTTTTAAGCTTTAAATGATAAGACCGACTAGGAACATTTGAAAAATTTTTACTATCAAAAGTTATCCTAGTAGCAGCAGTATGAGGATATAGCATTTTACTTTCTACAATCTCCTCAACATGAGCAAGCTGCAAATTCCTAACGTTTTCTAGCCCCCCTACGTCGTCATCTTTAACCGAAGGATCGTATTCGGCGCTTAGTTTCACAATTTTAAAAATAATCCCCCCAACTTTTTCGCTAGTAGTATTTAGTCTATTAAAATTAACATCTATGTCAAATTGATAAGGAGATGTTGCTATCCCTGTCAAAGAAAAACCTGAGCCAGCTCCTTTTTTAACAACTCCAGATGCTTGACGAAATGTAGAACTACACCCAGAACGAGAAGCTAGTATATTTACAAAACTGTTATCTCTGTATATATAGATTCCAAAGTAAACTGAATTCTCAATCCGAATAGCCTCTCTATCTTTTTTGCCTCCAACAATAACTGTCTTAGATAACTCAGCCTTAAAAGAAAAGGTTACTTTTGAAACGTTTTCGTTTAAAACTACATGGCTAATTGCCCTGCCCCCCGAATTTTCTACGTCACCCAAAGAAGTGTATCTGGTTTTATTGTATGGAGATGCGCCATAAAGCATTTGGTCATAATCAATTATACTTGAAATAGAATTGGAGAGTATTTTGCTATCCATCTGACCTCCAAGCTTTATATCGGGCGGAAGTTCATCTTCTTTTTCACTTAGAATATAATTAAATGTTCCATTTCCATCTATAGACGTATTTTTGATTTGAACGTCATTCAAAAATATACCTTCTCGCATATCTCCGCCAGATATCGGGCCTCCATATTTACCAACAAAACCTTCTATGGGACCTTCAGACAGTAAATCAACATATGTTATTTCAGTGTAAGACTCTAAAGCTGTCGAAGAAACACCTTTTCTTGTAACTTTTTTAGGAGAAGAATAAAGAGGCATACTTCTTTTTGTTGCAGAAACATTCGTAGATCCTATTTTTACCCTACCATAGCCAACAGGCACAGGAATTCCTTGAGCGGTTCTATTGGTAGCTCCTTGAAGTAAAAAAGATTTGGTTGAAACTGGTGCACTGGGAGTTGGAGATTTTGGAGGTTTAAAAAGCGCGTTCATTGCAACCTGAGTAACCGCCCCCCAAACCATAGAAGTAGCAATAGAAGCTACTAAGCCTTTACCAAATATTCCTATCATAACTGTACTAACAAAACCTCCGTAAGTTTTTGGCACAAGATGGATCTCAGATTGCTTTAATTGAACATTATGAAAATCTGTGGTTAAAACATTTTCTTTTAGATCTTCTTTTGATTTAATTTTGTCGGGCGATTTTTTAAGAAAATAATAATCATCTCCCCTCAGGGAGTGAGTCAATATATAATCAATAAAACCTTCTTGATTCGCATCTATAGCACTAACAGCTTCTTGAGCAGAAGACACATCCAATCTCCACTTTTTACCAAAGCGCTTACCTAGCTTTCCGTGAAGATATACCGTTCTCATTTTACCTTAAACCTTGTATATCTATACACCTACATTCTCATATAAGTAAAACTCATTATCTCTTATGCTATATATGATAAAAGGAATGCACAATTCTTCACAACATTTTTTGTCGTAAGGAGATGGATCGCAACTTCCAATACAATGAGAATGAAATATGTACATCACATCATAATCAACCAAAACCCTCGGGTTTAATATAAAGCTCGTTTGTTTTTTATCGCTCAGATTTTTACACCCAAGGGTATGGAGTGCGCCCGCGCATTCATAAACTATTCCGCAGACTTCTTGATTCGTTTTTTGTTTAGATATTTCGCGTATTTGATCAAGAATACTTTGAGAAAGTTTACTCGATATTATACTTTTCTGTTCCTGGAAACCCGCCAAATCGTAAGCCTTCATATGTAGAATCTTTTTTATTAAAGTCGCCAAGTTCTTGAGACTCAAATCTTTTCTTGCATGCCGTTAAAGTTTTTTGACATTCATCCCTCAACCAATAATCTCTATCAATAAAAGGATGATGTTGTTCGGGTCTTGAGTGAGTTTGCGAGCAAATGAATACGCTGATTGTTTTTTGATATGGATTTTTTGTGTTTAATGGCGAAACTTTTACAATATCTCCGAGCTGATAACCACCCTCCTTCAACTTGGTCCACTCAGGAACATCATCAGAGTCCGCATATAAAGAAGCGTCAGCAACACCCCCTGAACCATTGTATCCAAAACCTTCAGTAAGAGATCTGCCGTCAATAGTCTCAATTGGCAAACCTTTGTAACCGCATCCAATATCACACCTATAAGTCCAATTGCAATAATCAGAAAGAACAATTCGTGCCGGAACAAAAGCTTCATCAAGTTCAAGTACAGAAACAAGCTCCAACTCAATCATTGTCTTATCTTCAGATGTTTTTCTGTTCACAAAAAATACATCATCATTAAACTGCGAATCTGGATCCGACTCACCAAATGGATTTACTCCATTTTGAAAATTTTCCGCATCAAGAAATCTTGCAAATGTACGCTTTCTGGTTACCTTGCAATTAACAAAATCTTCATTTGAATAAAATATTTTAGAAAACAGTCCTTCCGGATTGGCTATTTGCATTTTTGGCCTAGGTAGCGTTCCATCCGACTTTGCTTCAAATCCATCAATTTTAATGGGTAATGGTTGATAAGAATATCCCTGCCAAACAATTGGGTTTGAGCCATTTATCATCGGGCAGAATCTATACACAGGCTCAGCTCCTATATTGACTCCGTATAAATCTTTTAATTCGTCAAAATTAGCTTGAAGATTGCTAAAATCTAGTTCATACAAATCTATTAGCGCATCAGGCGTTAATGTAAACAATTGTTTATTTAAATTTGATTGTGGTTTTGGCATAGTTAAGAACTTATATATATATTAACCAAAGACTCAACAATTTTATATACAGAAGAATTAGAAATCGCAAGAAGCGACCCATATCCCTGGTCATACGGTATAGAAGATGCATAAAATTCCGCATCAATTTCGTCCACAAAAACTATATCATCCAAAGATCCCGATTCTTGATTCACAGAGCTTACCCCGACAAAACGATCTGTATTTTCTCCCTCAAATACAACACACCAATATGCAGTTTTTCCTGCTGGAATTTTATTTGTTTTATTATTTTCAATAAATTGCTCAACCAAAAACCTTGGATGATACGCAAAATAATCAGGCATACCTAACTGAGATCTTGCCATTGAAGTTATAACACCTCTATTGTTTTGAAAAAATTTATTTGCCACACCGTTATATGTATCTGTCAAATATCGATCTCCATCTGGTCTTACAACGGTAAATATTTCTCCTCCGGCCAGTCCTTCTGTATAAGACTTCGACATCCTCACGGTTTTATTTGCCAAGTCAAACGGCAAAGACGTGTCAGACGGCAAGGTGAAAATAAAATCATCAGCAATCAAATCGTCTTGTATGATCATTGATATATCAGCATTGCCATTTTGAGTTAATATCGAAAACTCAACATTATCATTATAAAAAACCATTGCGTCGACATCAATAGTTTCATCTCCACCATTTTTTGCATACATTCTTTTCTTAACGCGGTCATCAATTTTTATTTCTTCCCCAACCCCCTGGATTGAAAACTGAACAGGGGACTCGCAAAGTAATTCTCCAGCGATTGGCATAATGGGAGTAATTATATTATCCACTTGACTTGCGGACATCTCAATTGGATATTGCTCGAATTTTGCGCTTATACTATGATTGTTTTTATAGTTGTAAGTGTGTGTCCATTCTTGGCATACGAAATTTTTCAATCGTTCGTACGGAGCAGGTGGATTAAATTGAAAAGGAATTGCGCCGTAATGTTGTTCAAGAAAATGAAGTATTGCGCGAGCTTCTGCATCATCACGGTTGTTAAAATTCAGTTCCAAAGTCAACAAGCTTTCATTTATTCCATCTCGATATATTTGACTATACCCGGCCCCCATTCCAATTTCATTTAATCGAGGCTTTTGAGAAACACTTAAAGTTAAAGACGGCTTCCAGAAAAACTTCCTAGACCAACAATCAGTATTTACATCAAGATGATATCCATAATTCCTATTCCATTCTACTTGCGTTGCGGTTGGATTTTTTCCTGCATACGATTGATCGCCATACCAATAATAAAACTTCTTATTTTCTACATTATAAACAATATCATTTTTTTCGTAATATTCGCTATCAGAATATTCATCTATATCAGCAACAAAAAGACCATCTAATTTTTTGAGTATTGAAGTATCTAAATTTCTAAGTTTTACAGATATATCATTATCATTTTCAAAGTTTAAATTGTGAGTCCAATCACTACAATAAAATGTTTTGCTTTGAACTTCTGTATTGTCGTATGGATGAAATGTTGAATCGCCATCCCACTGAAACCCTGAAATTCCCTGGCTGTATTTTAAATTAGGAGAAGGAGTATCTTGCTCATGTTGACCTTGATGATTTTCAAGAAAATGAACAATTGCATTTGCTTCTCTATTGGTTCGATTTTTGAATTTCAAATCAACCTCTATATTCAAGCTATTGATATTTTTGGGTTGCAAGATATAGTAACCATTACCATATTCATATTTATAATTGTTTGCGCGAAAATTAACCGTACTACCATAATCAGCATCAAAGAAAAATTCATCGTGTGTCCATACATTTGTATTATCAGATGGCTCTGCATTAATCGCGGTGATCGTCAATTCACTTGGACCAGCTGGCTCGATATTCTTAAATGATCCTTCGACAGGTAAAACATTTATAACCGATCCATTTAAATCAGGATTACCATTCAGTGATGATACGTCACTCTTAACATCAATAACTTTATATATACCGTCGTTATTTCCAGTTGATCCATCAATATTCAATAAATGCCCAACCTTTATTTCTGCGCCAGGAGCATCAAGCAAATTAAATGTATCCAAAACGTAATGACTCTGACCGTCACTAGTCATTGGTCCATCAGGAATCAAAGACAATCGATTATTATCTTGTATAAAAATTCCCGCACCATCAACAGCATCTTGTCTCGCATAATAAAACAAACCATCGCCTGTATAATATACAAAATCAAACTTTTTATAATCAACTCCTGTTTGATAATCGCCGGAATAATTTGACACATGCGTCAAATACTCAGACTTGAACAAATTACCTATAGACATTACTTCACAATTTCTTTTATGGTTATATTGCCTTTTGCATATTGACCTTCAGATATGTTCATCGATTGACTTTGTATTTTACCACTTGCAGAAAATCGCGCAATTCTTTCTCCCTGTAGAGACAATAAGAATGCATCTATTTTTGAATCGCTCAGGCCAAACGGACTAGTAGATTTTTGTTGATCGCCGTAGACATTCAAGCGCTCAACCATTTCATTTGATTCGATAGTCATTTCTTTCTCGATACTACCAACAGATACCCGCACAGGCACTGTTCCATCTGCGCGAGTGTTTATTGATGTATGCTCATTTGCTCGGATATGACTATGAACTTTTCTATTCACAACTATATTATATTTTAAACTTGCAATCTCAAAATCATCCTGGTCACCAGCGCTCGCAGAAATTCCGCCAAACGACTTTAATGAATGCGCGAAATCAATTTCACTTTTACTAAACCTTCTATCAATCTCTCTTTCAACACTACCATATATATCATAACTTGCATTAGCACGAACAATTTGAAAAGGACTCATATCAAAACTAAAAGACTTAAGATACATGTTATCAAATTTATATCGACCAACTAAATTATCATTTATGGGTTGCTCGCTCATACCTTCTGCAATTTCAAACAATCTGCTTATTGTATTTGGATTACCGCCCTCGGTAAACTGTTCGGCGGATATAAAAAATGATACTTCCAACTGACCGCGCAATCCTTGAGTCGGCGCGAATTTAACAAATTCAGTTTTTGCGCCCAATATATTTTGATCAAAATCACCATACACTCGCTCAACTTCTAAATTTGGAGCGATCGACAAACTTGCGCTATTCGCAAACAACTCTTTGCCGCCAATAGATATTTTACCATCTTCGAATCTCAATAATGGATCGCTCATCAATTGTGCAGTGTTTCGTATCCTTTATATGTTAAAGATATACTCATTTCTTGTTCTGTACTACTGTTTACGCTTTCGCTAATCAAACGAACATTCTTACCAACAAAACTATTTATTATATCTGTTGGCGATTGAGCATCAAATATTTCGATACTCACATCACTTTTCGGTGCAGCTTGTATTCGGTCTTTTATTTCTCGTATTTCATAATCATCAGCAATGATAGTAAAATTGATATCAGTTTCTATAGGATATTGTGTGTCGATTTGTATTGGATCTAAATTTTTTGTATCCGCAGTGCCAGCATTCCAATCATCAACACTTCCTTTGGGTAGTGCATATATTGGTTGAGTATTGATTGCTCGACTGTAACTAAAATCACTGATCGCATCGATTGTAAAATCACTCACGGTGACACGCATGCTCGATTGATCAGGATATCGTATGGGTGGATGAGTTTTGGTTGCTGTGCTTGCCGCGACATCCTTACCCAAACTACCATAAACAGTAATGTCTACTTGAATATCCGGAATTTCACCGACACTACAATTCACACTGTATCTCGAAATTCTACCTTTTGTAAAACCAAATCCTTTTGAGTCATTGTCGTACAATATTACGCCTTCTATTTCTTGTTCATCTAGAATGTATTGTCCAAGAGAATTTGTTTCCAATAATGGGTCTGTGCCAACCATTTTTCTGTTGACACTAAAATTGCCTTGTAATGGACTATCTATTGTTGCATCAATAAATCCTACGCCCGCAACGCGAACTGGTTTTTCGCTTATACCATAGTTGCCATCAACACTTTGTACGCCTAGCAACTGATAGCCGTTGACAATTACTTTTTGTTCGTAATTTGAATAACTCATAATCAATCACTTAATAATCCTCCTGGACGTTGCTCCTCAACAATCACAGAAACAACTTGCTGCTTTATTCGTTCTGCCAACTGAGCATTGCTTTGCTCATCATTCGAACGGTCGGCTGGATTTTGACCGCTTGATTCGTTTTCTTTTTGTTGTTTTTGATTGGATGAACCGCGCTCCATGTTTATGGAAATACTAATGTTGTTTGTGTTTCCGCCAGTTGACCCAGTTTCGCTTGATCCTGCGATTTTACTGACTGCGCCACCATCATAAAATTTTCCTGCGTTTATTTGATCAAGCATTGGCTTGCCAATTTGACGAGCGCTACTTGCGCGAATAACATACTCTCCCTCACTGAGCATGGCTGGTATTTGGTCGATGCCAGATTTTCCTGCGATGTGACCACCGCTGGCGTATTTGCGGATTGGGCCGCCATCAAATCTTTTTAAAGTGGTTGTCATACCCTTTGGAGCGGTGATTTTTGGACCAGCTTCTGTCCCAAACAAATCCATTTTACCCAATCCATACATCAATCCGATACTTGCAACCATTCCCAGCAACTGCCTGCGTTTTGCTTTTTTGGCTTGTCGCTTTGCTTCAGCTTCTTGACGAATACGTTCTTCTTCTGAAAGTATTGATTGTATTGCGCTTGTATCTTCCCCCAATCCTACATTTCCAGATTGAGCATAAAAAGCGCCACTCATTGCTTTTCTTTGATATAATCTACCAGAATCAAATCCTCGCCCTCCTCCAAAATTAGATGCCAGTGCAGAGCCTTGTGCTGCAGGACCTCCTGGCGCGCCTTCTCTTCTTATTTTTCCTTTTGATAATAAATCATTTTCTACAGCATTAGCCAAGGCGGCTTCCTGTTTAGCTTTTGCTTCAAGACTTTTTGAAATTATTGTGCCAGCAATTTTTCCTCCAACGGGGATTTTTTGTTTTTGAATTTCTCCGCCATCAGCAAATCCAGGTATGCTTCCACCAGCATTCATTCCGTGCATGAATGATCCGCCATATTTATTTACTGCATCGCGACTCATCACATATTCGCCATTGCTTACCATCGCAGGTACTCCACCACCCTTTGAATATTTGCGAACATTTCCACCCTTTGAAAATCCCATTGCGCCAACCATTTGGTACGCCATTTTTTGCATCATTGCTTGCTGAATCATTCCGAGAAATCCAACCGCGGCATCCATTAGTCCTTCTTTTATACTTTTTGTTCCATTGATTGCTTCGGTCATTGCTCCGGCAAGTCCATCGGCGAAAGCGCCAGGAATTTTTTCTCCAAGTTCATAGTCCATGTATTGAACTTTCTCGCGGATCGAATCCATTCCTTCTCCAATACCCCTGCTCATTGCAGATCTATCATCTCCAGGCAAAGCTTCGCCGCGTTTGTATTTTAATATTTTTTCTCTTAATTCTAGTTCTGCGCGACTTGCATCATTGTTTGCTTCTTGTAATTGATTCAGCCTACTTTGTTCGGTTACAGTTGACTTTACTTTATCTAATATGTCATTCTTCTTACCGTCTATTATATTTTGATATTCTGCAATTTGTCTGTTAATTTCTGCTTGTTCATCTGTACTTGCAGAACCTTTGCCTTTATTTAATTCATCGATTCTTTCTTGAGCCATTTTTTTGGTTCGGCCAACTATGTTGGCAGAGGTCATATCATTGATACTGAGTCCTGTTGGATCTAAATTTAATTCTTTGAATTTGGAAGTAATCGCGCTCCTAGATCCTGCCAACCTAGATTGTTTTTGCAAACCAATTCGTGCCTCCAATTGTGCGCGGTCGAATGCTATATTTTCATCCTGAGATCTATAAATTCCTCGACCATGTGTTGGCATTTGATATAGTGCTCGACGAATTCTTTCTTGCTGTTGATTTAAATCGATATCAAATTGAGCTTTATCTTTTAATTTTTCTGCTTCGGCAATTAATACTCTCATTGCGCCAGCTTGTTTGCCCAACTCAACGTTCGTTTGTTTATCTAAATGTAACTTCTGTTCTTTTAAATCTAATTCGTTACCAGCGAGCTGCAAATTTAATTCTGATTGACTGTATATATTTAGTATCTTGTCGATTTGATCTTCTGTGGCTCCATTTTGTTTGAGTATTTTTTTCAATCGATCCGCTTCTTTTTTTATCAATTCATCGGTCAACTCCACTTGTTTTGCTGCAGCAGCTTGTTCTTCTGGAGTTTGCTTTTGAAACTCAGCCTGTTCTTCTGCTTTTAGTTTTTCTTTATATAAACTAATTTTTAATTTTTGTTCAAGATCGGCATCGGTATTTATTAAATTTATCAAGCCTTGTTTTTTTGTTGATTCCGCGGAAACTCGAGCAAGATCATATGCCTCCCCAGCTTTATTCAATCCTTGTACGTATTTCATTCTGGCTTTTTGTTCTTCAGATATAAAGCCGCCCATTAGTTTCAATTCTTGTTCAAGTATATTACCTCTTTCAAGATATCCTTTTTTAATATCAAACTGCGCCTGAGCTGCCGCTTTTTGAGACTCAATCATTGCTTTTTGGATATTGAGTTGGAGAATTATTGCTTCACTTTGATCGTGCTCTGCAGTGATTTGTTCTTGATAAATTTTATACAATTGAGACCTTAACGCCTCAATTCTCTTTACATCTTCTGTGTCATCAACTTTAAAAAAATCTATTTTTTCTAAATTTTTTAAAAAATCAGATGACTTTTGCAGCTCAGGCTGACCCTGTTGTTGTATCTTGCCTTTTTTATCTCTTGTGTAAGATGGAAATAAAAATTTTTCATCACCCATAGACTCTACAGCTTTTTTCATAGAGCCGACCTGATATTGTTGCACATTCTGAAATTCATTTTGTTGATCTCCTTGCTCGCGGTATTTCGAGATCTGATCGATTTCTTCCGCTGACGGGCCAAAAAAGTCAGAAATTAAAGGTATTTTCATTTTAAATATTGGGTTATTCGGCCCCCTTATAAGAAAATCTTTTTCGTTGATATCGGGAGGCGTAGTAGCCGTGTACTTTGGGGCAGCCATTTTCATAAGCTGCTTACCCTCTTGACTCATATCATCAAATATGTTTTTAGAAAATGCTTGTATAAACTTTGGACTTGTACCCACAAAAGAAGATATAACCCCTTGTTGCCTTTTTAATTCTGCATCTTTTAAAGCTTTTGTATTTTCTTCGGTTGCACTTGCCCAACCCTGATACGCTCCAACTGCACCTCCGAGCGCTATTACCAGCGGTGCGCCGGGTCCAAACATTGGTGCGATCATACTTGCCATCATTGCTCCAGAAGCAGCGCCGCTTAAGGCTCCTCCTGCGGCATACATACTTTGATTACCTCCTTGAGCGCCCATTCCCCCTTGTTGTAAAAAACCCGCAGCCATTGGTGCTCCAATCATCATTGCCATGCCAGCGTTTCCTGAAAAAGCTCTCCCAAGGCCAGAAGAAAACCTTCCCATTTTACCTCCGATTCCTGTGGCTGAAGATTTTTCAAGAACACTCAATTTAGCTCTGGTTTTATCTAGATTACTTGTAGTACTCTTAAGTTTTGATTGTACTGCCCTATACTCGCTAGTACCCTTGGTAAGCGTTGACAGCTCTTGATTATGTTTTTGTATAGCTTGTTCTCTTTGCTCTATTCTGCGATTTAACTTCTCTATTTTTTTAGTATGTTCTGTAGTAGCTTTTTCCCAGTTTTGTCCAAATTTTGTGTTCGCTATAGAACTTTTTATACCGTCTAGGGGGTTAAAGTAATTCGGCACAAATCCATTCGCACCAAACACATCACGCAAACCATTTGGCTCATCATGTGTATTGGTTACGCCGAGGCCGAGGGGGTTTCCCTTGCCCATGAGTGCGCCGTGTGAGCCCACACGAATTTGTGAAACTGGAACACCAGCCGATTTTTCTCGGCCTATTGCATCAGATAATGGATCGGCGAAGTTGGGAATGTGGCCGTAGGCTTTACCTTTTTTGGGTAAAGATTTTAAATCAAGTGGGGTTTTAGTTGTGGGGTCTGAAGAATAAATTTTTCTGGCAAACCCCATTACATTTTTTAAATTTGTATTAATTTTAGCCTCGGCACCTTCACTTCCTTGGTTCTTACCTACTTCAAAAAGTTCGTATAATTTTTTATTTGGGGGCAAGTCGATAAGTGCATTGTCTGGCCTTTCATCTACTTTCGCACTTTCACCTACAGATCTCAATACCGACTTGGTGACTGCTTCGAAAATATGACCGGCTACTGTAGCCATTTTGCTTTTTGGTAAATCTTTTTCTATTACAGCAGAATTCATTGAGCCATAACCAAAAGTTTTAAGCATGCCGCTTGCAATTATCGCACTTCTTTTCTGCAGCTTCGAATTTATTTCATCATCATATCTTTTAAGACCCCTTCTTTCATCTTTTTCATCTAAAGATTTAAATTCAACATCAATTTTTCTTGGCTGAGCTTTTTGCATTGCTGCCTTTTTGTAAAAAGATCTTCCTTTTTTATTGTATATGCCACTATCAGTCCCACTTCCGCCAGCTACATAAAATGTTTGTTTGGGTTTATCTGGACCCAAGGAAGCAGAGAGTCCTATATACTCACTTGAACCGGCATTTAGATATTTTGTTTTTTTATCAATTTCCTGCATGATTGCGGGATTACTTAAATCTATTCTTGGTTTAGCTCCGACACCCTTGCCACCCCTTGCAAAATTCGGAATATATCCCCCTGCAGCATATGGATCGAATCCATGTATACTACCAAATGCTTGTTGATAGTTTTTTCCAGCTTTGCTTGAATGAGGAGGCATGATTGCAGGTTGACTCATACCTTTGAAATTCTTGACTTTTTCTGCGCTATTATATATAACTGAACCTTCGCCAGGCATGTTCATGCTTCGAATATTTCCAGCAGCATATCCACCCTGCGCAGCTTGTGCACGTTCTGGGTTTGCATAATTAGGAATATGCCCACTCGCTTTTTTACCAACAGGTGTTAAATTCGCACCATAACCTTTTCGATACAATGTGCCAGCCATGCCAGCAGTCAATTTGTTTAATGAGTTAGCCTCAACAACTTGAGCTTTGAGTAGACCAAGTATAATTTTTTCTTTTTCGGTGCGGCCAATATCTGTGCGCAACATTTCTTTGTTGAGTGCTGCGTTTTGACCAAACAATGCAACCAAGCTTGTTTGTATGGCTTTTTGTTTTTGTTTTTCGGTTGTTACGCCGACCAACGAAGTTAAACTTTCTTTTGTAAACTTTAATGCTTGACCAAATAATTTGAAAAATACACCCGCGAGAACCACCAATCCTGGCCCAGTAATAACATTACCAATACCTTTAAGAAGGCCAGTAGCAAAACTACTTCCAGTACTCTCTCCATCACCCAATACTCCGCTCAATCCTTCAGCAAGACTTTTGACAGAGTTGAGAATCTTTTCCATTCCCGGAGCAAGTGCAATTTCTCCAATTTGCGTACTAACTTGTTTGATAGCAAGTCCTGTTTCTGTGGCAACTGCAGACATTGTTTTGCGCAACTCTTCATTCTTTTGTATAGCTTCATCTGTAGCGCCAGCAGATATTCTGGTAGCTTCAGCCATGATACCATTTTGCTTCGCGGCATCACTCAAAACAGCTTTCAAAATATTGATATGAAACAGCCCACCCATTGTTTGAGTAATTTGAGCTTTTTGCGCAGCGCTAAGAGTATCAAACGTATTGGCGAGATCATTCAGTATACGTTGTGCACCAATTGTATTTCCCTCAAGATCGCGAACTGCGATTCCTAAATTTTCAAGTTGATTGAGCGTATCAGTTTTTCCTGTTTTTGTGAAAATTGTTTTCAACGCATTACCAATAACCGCACCACCACGAGCAGTTTTTTGCTGAGCGGCAGTTACAATACCCACAAGTTCATCGATACTCACACCAGCACTTTGAGCAGATTGACCAGTACGAGAAATAGCGTCCGCAAAATCTTGCGCACTAACCGCAAACTTAACATCAACCGCAGCAAACTTACTAACCAATTGCGTAGTATCTTTGATTTGCGTGCCGTATGTGTTCATCGCAGCAGTCAAAGATTTTACCGCTTCGGCAGAATCCATGCCAGTCAAACGAGTAAGAACCAAAGCATCTCTCGTTCTTTTTAGAGATTCTTCAACACCCAAGCCCTGACGAGCATATTCTGTGGCAGCATCTGCAGCAACTCTGAATGCCGCACCAGTTTCTTTTGCCACTTTAAAAAGTCCATCACTAAATTTTTCTAAGTTTTGAGCGCTCAAACCCATAACCACATTAACATCAGCCATGGCTTTCTCAACCTCAACAAGATTTTTAACCATACCCTTGAATGCATTAGCCACACCATTGATGATTGCCATACTCGCACCGAACGCAAGAATACGAGCATTCGCAGCTTCCATTGATTTGGTAAACTCATCGGCACCACGCTTCATGTTACCCAATGGCTGGGTGGCGCCCTTGTCATCAACCGTAATTTTAATTGGTTGACGACGAATTCTATTTACAGCCGCCTGTACCGCCGCTTCAAGCGGTTTGGTATTACCATGTACATCAAGATCAATAGCCATATTTCCTTATTCCTTAGATAAGGTATTAATACACCAAAATTATGTCACACCATGCAATTTCATCAAATCTTCCATATTTAATGTTCCACCTTTTTTCTTTGCTTCTTCATGTAAATCAACTCCACCCTTTGGTTTTTTGATTCCCAATTGTTCATAATCTTCGCGTTTTGCGCCAACGATTGTACCACCATCTCCTTGAGAAAGTTTGTCTTTTACTTTGTCACGCTCTTCTTTTGAACTGCTACCAAATTCCAGCAATTTCGCGGGATCTTTTCTTATGTTCTCAGGTATATTTTCATTTGAGTCAAATATATTTTTAAACACTCTAGTATATACGATCAATCTTATTTGATTGTATGTCAATTCGCAAAATGGTTTTCCATAAAATTGTAGACTATCTTCTGCAAAGCTGAGATATGGATTGTAAAAATCTTCTAGTATTGTATATTGTATATTTTCTTCGCTGAAACTTTGAAAGATGTCGTTGTATGTAAAGATTATTTTTTTTATGTCGTAATTTTCAAGCTCATCAAACACCTCTTCGCTGAACAATTCTGTTTTCATTTCGGCATCTTTAAAGAAACTCTTGATCATATAAAAATCATTGAGTCGATCTTTTGCGTACTTTTCACATGTGTTGCCAACAAGTTGTATTTTTTGTGTTTGTTTTTCGAGCAGCAATTTTTCTTCTTTTTCAATCACACTTTTTTGTCGATCAACATCTTTTTTGAGCACAAGCTTGGTTAATGCTTTTTTTAAATTCTCAAGATAAAGCGTCTTCTCGGTGATCACACGTTCGTCTTCATCAAGCCATTGACCTTCCCCCTTCAGAAACTCAAGCATGTCCGCCTCGGTGGGCACACCACGCTTCAATGCCTCATTGTGATAACGCTCTTCAATTTCCTCAAGCTCCACTTGATCATGTGGAGTGAGATGTTTTATATATACAAGCTTGTCGTTGAAAAGCGTGCTAGAGTAGCCGCGAACAACGTCCCTAAAGATTCTTCTGCGCTTTGTCGATTCCACGCATTATATGTTTCCTTCTTCGATGTCGTTGTCAAGCTTTTCAAAATCAGCTTTACCTACCGCACCGCTACTATAATACCAAAAGCTATAAAGCGCCGCAATCTTTCCGCCCACAATGTCATACAATTCATCTCCCTCTTCTTCCATTTCATAGTAGGTTTGTAATTTTTGTTCAAAGTCACGCCCTGCAAACAATGCGGTCATATCATCTTCATCTGATTTTTGTAAAAATGTAAGATTCAATATGTACCATTGTATAACTTTATTTTCTGCTCTAACATCAGCAGTATGATTGAATAAATTAGAATATGATGTTTCAACATTAACAATATCTTTTCGCAGAGTAGCAATTTCTCCCGCGATGTCTTTCATGCGTTGAGTATCTTCATCATTTAAAGTGGACGATTTAATTCCAAGCTTTTCACTTTCTTGAGACAGTTCGCCGTACTTAACATACATACTTGTTAATGCTTTTGCATCTTCCTCGGCAAGCAGTCCACCTGTGTCGCTGTATTTTTTTGCAAGCATTGCTTTTGTGAGCACGCCTTTTTTAATACAATTACTCATTTCAACACTAAACTCCAGCTCGGCTTCTTCAATCTGGCGGCGCGTGGGTTGCTTCATTACAATGCGATACGGCACCTTGTCGGTCACTTCTTTAGTCACAGACACCTCTTCGGTCTCGCCTGTTTCGGGATTCTGTACGCTGCTTGTTTCGGTGCGTTTTACTTTCTCCTCTTTTTCAAACGTAAAACTATAAATTTCACGTAATTTCTTTCGAGTATCATCCATTGTAGGAAGCGTTTTTTCTTGTGTTGCTGATTCTGACATGATTATTTAAATGTAAATGCTATAGTATAATTATCTAAATCACCTTGAATATTTCTAATTGTTTCGTTGCCAATATCCAAAGTTCTTTTGCGAAGATGTTGAAGTTTTTCTTCATCAAAGTAATCGGCCTGATCAACAATAGGGACACAACCCTCTGGTAGATTATTTCTTAATTTACTGAAATTAATCTCATGCTCTTTATGTAAGTCCTCAAGCATTACGAGGAAACCCTTAAAAAGGGAAACCGTATTCCTGTGACAACATTTTCTAAAAATGTCTTCTGCGTTCATTAAACCTTATACCTTGAAATGAAGTACACAAAAAAAATTCTTTAGTGTAAAACAATTTATGGCAGAATTCCTATCACCTTCTGAACGAGCGAGCATTGCAGCCAACCTACTTGATCTTCACGACACATTCGGAAGAGAGATCGTTGTATATAAAGAAGCACAAAAAGTTGTAATCAGTACCGATCCAGGATTCAATAAACTATATGGAAATGCGGGAAAAAACACACCAAGCGTAGAAAATGTACCTGTTCGCAAGGTTTTCAAAGCGCGCGTCCGATATGACACCGATCGCAGTCTTGAATATTTTGGAGAAACAGATGCTCAAGTGAAAGTAAATCGACCAGATCCAAATAGCACAGTACGCATCAAATTAAAAGTAGAAGATTACGAGTATATAAAAGAAGCCAAGCGCGTTGAACTTGATGGTAGAATGTTTCATGTTGAATCGGATCCGCGACCACACGGATTGTTTGATGTAATACAATTCACAACTCTATTTTTGAGACCCATCGAAGCAAATGGCCAATCCACTAAATAGATCAATCAAAACAACTATTGCTCGACAGCTCAGCAAAGATAAAGAATTACAACTAAAAGTAAGATTGTTGATCGAAAAGCAATTTCGCGTTGCAAAACAAAAAATGATGAGTGAATTTGAAGGTCACGCAGTAACCAGAGAGTTGAGGTCAGGACCAGGAAGTTCTAATATAAGTGGAACATTACCCGAAGGAAATCTTTTTGGATTTATTGGTTTTGAAGGTGGTGCAGATCCTGTGAGTGCAATCGAAAAAATGCTAGCAAAAACAGATATTATAATACGTCGCCGCAAAATGGGTACATTTGGATTTGTGTGGACTTATATGGTTACCTCTCCATCAATGCAAGACTTGTATGCTGCAACTCCACTACCATGGGCCAGTGGATCAAGTTGGTTGCGCGAGCTTGAGGGTCGCGGCATTCCCAATCTAGGACAATACATGCACAAACGAATCAACTCTAGCCGAAGTGGTGCTGGTTTTCAAAATCGCAATCGACCAGAGGGAGGACGTGTACAAATACCATACATAAAACAATTATTACAACAATTCGAAACAAACTTAAACTCAATACAAGCATCAAGAGTATCAAGTAAATATTTTTAAAAATGAAACCGCAATTCCAACATGAATTAACAACAAGCTTTATGCTTTGGGCTGACAATTTTATAACAGACAAGGCGGATGCTTTTCAAAACTATACATCACCACTTTATCCAATGGGTACAGACGATCAACTTGGAGCTGGATTTGTAACTTACAGCAGTCCTCACAAGCAATGGGTATTTGATGAAAGTATTGACGATGTGCAGGTTCCAAGTGGAATATACAACAATGGCACATTTATGGAGCGTGGAGATGATGGACTGATCATTGATTTTGATGATGGCCGAGTGATACTTGATGCATCTTTTGGAGATAGCAATACCAATCTTAGCGGTTCATATTCTGTGAAAGAATTCAATTGGTACATCACAAACCAAACCGAAGAGCAACTTATCGTGGAAAGTAAATTCGATTCTAATGGGAGGTTCAAGCAAGAACTCTCAGGAATTGCACCTCACAAACAAGTTGTTCCTGCAATTTTCGTAAACCCTGAATTGGTTGAGAATGAACCATTTGCGTTTGGCGGTGAGGATAAAACAAGCACCAACATTCGATGCGTAGTTTTCGCGGAAAACACCTATCAACTTGATGGGGCCATGTCGGTTTTCGCCGATTCAAAAAATGAAGTTTTTCAAAAAGTTGAGTTCTCAGACTACCCACTTACTGAATATGGAGACACCACTGGGTTTAATTATTCGACATTAATAAACAGTAAGCGTCGAGATCTTTTTCATGTGGAAGATGTGCGCTGCTCCAAGCTTAGCGACCGCGTTAGCAAAAATATTGATCCATCCCTTTTCGTGGGATTCGTTGACTTTGAAATCACAAACTTAAGATTTCCTAGATCATAATTTCCCTTTAATACTTAAAAAATGTAATTAACAGCAGAAATTTAACTTCAATTTTATACATATCATGGCAAATAGAGCAAGAGTAATTTATCAAAGTGAGGCGTTGTATGCTGGTACAGTAGACGCCACAGGTCACCATTTTTTAGTTAACGGAACTGGTTATAAAGATCAGGCTACGGCAGATGCAGCAGGTACAGCCACAACAGGAATCCAACAACTTCATAGAGTACAGAGTGCAAATTATAGTTTTTCAATCAACCGTCAAGACGTCAATCAATTTGGCCAACTTGCAAGAATTGACAGTGTTGCCATTGAGCCGCCAACAGTAACATTAGATTTCTCATACTATTTGACAAATGGATTCAATGAAGAAACACTTGGTTTTAACATTGACGGAGGTACAGACTCAACATGGTCACAAGCTTTAAGTGACGAACTTCTCTTGGGAAAAACTGCAGATGCAGACAATCCAGGTGGAAAAAACTTCTTTATCTTAACAACCGCAGAAGGTAGTGATGCAGTAGGTTCTGATTTGTCAGCAGAAGCTGGAAAAAGTACTATTGCTCTTGGTAATGGATTTGTTTCTAATTACTCCATTGAAGCTGCAGTTGGTGGAATGCCAACAGCAAGTGTGACAGTTGACGGATTAAATCTTAGAAGTTATACAGGTACAGCAGATCTTGATAATCCTGCAATCAACACAACTTATGGTATACCCGTAACAGATAGTGAATTTTCTTTACCTCCAGCAGTAAGCGGTAAAAGTGATGCTGGTGCAGATGGAATCTGGGGAAATGTAGACGATACAGACGGAGACGCAGGAATTGCGTGTTTGCGCCCAGGAGATATTTCATTAAGCCTTGGTCTTGACGGAAGAGCTGGAGAGTTTGAATTGTTACCATCAAAAGATCCTATGAATGATTACGAAGGTAGTGGTTCAGCACATATTCAAAGTTTTAGTATTGATGTTCCAATCAGTCGTAGTGTAATCAATCGCCTGGGTAATCCATACGGATACGCCCGAGTAACAGATTTCCCAGTAAATATTTCTGTCTCTGTCAGCGCTATCTTATCAGATCTTAAAGAAGGTAATGTTGCCGATCTTTTATTCAATGAAGAGCAGCATGACCTCACTTTCACAATGCGTGAGCCAAGCCCACAAGGAACAGGGGACGCAACTCTTATATATAAAGTTAAAGGAGCTCGTCTCGAAGGAGAATCATTCAGTTCTTCTATTGGGGACAACAAGAGTGTTGATCTTACATTTACTGCTCAACTTGGTGGACCACAAGATAAAACAAATGGTTTGTTTATCTCTGGTTCGGCAGCATAATTTTATAAATTACCCTCCAAGAGACCCTCGATTGTTAGTTCAATCGGGGGTTTTTTGTTATTGAAAATATAACCTCAATCCGTCTGTTCTAGTTACATCAAAAGTCATTGAACTACTAACCATCACATCTGAACCAATTGAATGAGTATAATTTTGTGATTTTAATTGTGCTCGATTTATTTCAAATACAATATTTTGCGCGACATCAAATGATGTTCTAAAATCAATAAGATCAAAATCCAACTCCGTGATAGGGAATTTTTTCCACAAGCCTGCGTTATTAACATATACAAATGTATAGCTATATGAAATGTTTCCCGAGAAAGTTTCTGAGGTCGGAAGTAAAGGTATCTTACCCCACCTTGAATAACCATCTTTTACGTCTCCTACATTTTTACCAACAGGCAAATTTTCTCCTTCTTTCCAATATGTAATCGAATCGATACAAACATAATAATAATTGCCGTCATCGCTAAAATCTGTGTCCTTTGGCGAGCCATTTACGCTTCTATCAAATGAAGCCGTAGCAATTCGCCTCCAATCATTTTTTTCTACTGCAACATAATAATAATCGCCAGCAATATATGTAGATCCTTGATCTCCTAAAATTCTTTGAGCTACAGGATGCTTGACAACAATATCATATGTATCTGTTTCTGTTAAAAATGAATCAACCTCATCTTGCTCATATCCGCGAAGCACCATGTCCACAGAAAGTTGCCCAATCACAGGTAATTTTAATTTTCTATTAAAAACATAATTACTACCCATCCCATAAATGTCCTGTCGGGCAATAGGAAGATCGATTGAAATATTTTGCACAGCAGCATCAACAGAATCAAGCGATGCGCCGCCCCTACCACCACTGTTTTTTGTGATTGTCAATTTTATATCACCAGGCTTTGTGGTAGAAACCTCGGGGTCGAAATGTTCATCAAACACATAACCATGCCCTTCTCGGTCATGACCGACGTCTCTCATTTGATCGGGATTTAATACAAACTCTTCGCTCGATTCAGTGTTATTTACGCCAAGTTTAACAGCAGGTAAAGTGGGGCGATTTTCAACAGAGTATGCATCATACTTCATGTTGCTGCCTGCGTAACCCAATGTGCTTGTGGGTAATGATCCAACCGATGCACTGTATCCATAATTCATTAAAAATGCATTACCAATACCAATAACATTATAATCCTCAAAGTCTGTCTCATCATTCAAAAATACAAGATCTTTGTGGCCGTCTTCGTGCGAAGCAACGGTTATTATATTGATATCATCTGTTGAAGAATTTTGTAAAAAGTTTTTTAGCACACTACCGTCTTTACCAATATGCAAACCTGCTGCAATTTCATTTTGACCTTCTGCAAATAAATATTCTATATTACAATTAACATCTGGTGCGCGAACAATTGGACTTTGTCCATTTCGAGTTACAAGCTTATCGCTTCCAACAGCTTTAACATCCACTGCTTGATGAGAGAATCCATAATCCATACTCTGAACACGAATCAAATCAGTATATTTTGTACCGTTTTCTTTGTATGCAGGAGCATCGGTTAGTAAAATACCAAGCCTTTCGTAAGTTAAACGAGTAATTGTTCCTTGTGCCACGAATCATATTACACTATTTCTACCATTTAGTGTAATAAACATTGCCTGCCATGCCGAATAGAAGAATATCAGAACTAGACGAAAGCGGACCGTTGTATTTTAATGATGTGCCGTTCAATAGTATTTACACAGAAAATCCATCAGAAGGATCTTCAAGTGATTGGTTTTTAATGAGCGCCAACCCAAAGGTTAGTAACAATAAAATATCTATTCCCAATTTTCAACGCTCTGTATTAAACGATGGATTATATTTAAATGGCGCCCAAACAATTAGCGGGCACAAAACATTTAAAGACAAATGTCATATCACAAAACGTGCAAATATACATGCAATACAAGATCTATCATCAGATGGCCCAATCAGTGGAAAAACATTTGTTGGAACAACTGGGCTGTTTGAAAATGCGGTTGCAGGAACAGGAAATAATATACCCGAAGGCTGCGATCTTACAATTTTTGAAAGCGCAATGTTTGAGGGTAAATTAAAAATAAGTAACTCTCTATCATTTCCAGGAACATTTGACGCGACAGGTGATTTTTCGGCATTAAATTTTACAGTTGTTAGTGGAGCACAAATAATTCAATCAACTTCAACCACAGGAACTTCTAGTTTCTCAGAAAACTTTGATGCGTTAGGGGATCTCAACGCAAGCGGACAAATTTCAGCAGACACATTATATGTTCACGAAAATATATTCTCACAAAACAATCAGAAAATAACATTCAACAACGATCATATACATTTTACTAGCGGATCATCTAATGCTATCGACATCACTGATGAAAATATACAAATTAAAGACAAAATATATGTCAACAATGATAATGTTATAAATCTTTCTAGTTCAACACCTTCTGGAATATTGCATGTAGATGGAACAGGTTATGTGGAAAATATAAGCGCATTGAATGATACTACATATCGTCCGTTTTTTGGTGGCGATGATGAATCAATGATTTTTAAAACACAATTAAGAACAGGCGCGCGAGAATACACAATCGACTTGCCAAAAACATTTCACACTCAACCAATATTATCCACACAATTACAACACACAGGATACATCATTCCACACATCATATCAGATGTAACAACTAATGATTTTAAAATAAAATTCGCAGAAGATATAGATGATAATGAATTTATAATTCACACCACCGCAATGTCCGCGTCAACAGGTGAATTGAGCACAAACAAACAAGGCTTTCAACGCTTCACTACTAATATAACCGCAGGTTCAGATGTATATACAATTTCATTTCCAGAAGAACACAATTTAAAACCGATGGTCAACATTAATATTGAAGCACAAAATGAGATAGTCCCGCACACAATATCTGGTGTAAGTAAAACTGATTATACTTTAATTTTGTCTACTCCAACAACAGAAAATTATACGATACACACCATCTCTACTGAACACGAAACCCAGAGAATAAGTTAACATGCCTACCGACAATAGAATATCCACTCTTCCCGAGCTCAGTGTTTTATATTCTGACATTGACTTGCTTTCACCAGTCGATCCATCCGCCTCAAATGCAGATGCAGATGTACTATTTTTGATCACAAAGTCAGGTCAAAAAAATGAAAAAATAACATTCAAAAATTTAAAAAGCTCGATTCTTGGTAATACAGTTGCGCTCACTGGAGCTCAAACAATAAGTGGAGAAAAAACATTCGCAGATATTTGCACATTTGAAGATACAGTATTTTTAAATGAAGTAGTAGACACAACATATAGCGGAGATATTAGCGGTTATAATTTTGTGGCAGAAAGCGGATTGTTTGAAAAGCTTGGAATTGGCAGTGGTTTTGCAGACAAAACACGAGTGCCAGAATATGCACTTCATGTGGAAGGAGATGTTTGTATTGAAGGAGAATTTAATGCTCTTGGTGAAATTGAATTTGGAGGAAGCCTTGGGCTTAATGATGTTACTGTGTCCGGAGATTTACATGTTAATGGTTCTGGAGTCTTCAACAGCGGATTACATGTCAGCGGAGGCGCTGATTTTTCTGGCTCGATAGATGTCGTTGGTACAGGTAATTTTGGCGGCGACTTAAATGTAACTGGTGATATTTCTGTAACAAATAAAATTGCACACGCTGGAGATGATGATACATACATTCAATTTTCTGACGATCAAGTAGCAATCAAAGCTACAGGCTCGAGCGTGATTGTTGGCGAGTCGATTGAGTTTTCTGTGAGTGGAGATAAGAAGCTTGTGGTTGACTCAGATGGTCGTTTGTTGATCAATTCCGATACAGCCCTCGGACAACTATCAATGAGCGGTTCTGCATACGTTGATGAGCTTTATATTGCAGGCCAAAATGGAGGTTGGGACAAGTTGGTGCCCAAGGGGTACGATGAATCTGTTCATTTCTCAACCAATCTGATTGGCGGCGAAACGACATACGAAATTGACTTTCCAAAAACATTCGGAAATGCACCCGTTGTTCATGCAACTCTACAAAGCGAATCTGGAGAACCTGTTAGATTTTTCAACATTTCAAATATCACAAACAATTCATATTTCATTTCATTCGATCAAGCTCTTGCAAGCAACAAATATTCTATCGAAACACAAGCAACTGCAAAAGATTCGTATTCAATACATCAAACAACAACTCAATCATTCAAAGAATATGTGATTGAAGGACAAGATAATTATACAATAACATATCCAAGTTCATTTGTTAAATCTCCAACAGTATCGGTTACTCTTGAAAGAAAAATATCGTTTAGCGTTTCCGACCCAGGAACTCCTGGCGAAACATTTATGGACAGCTGGGAATATTATATTGCAGTTGATTCAAATACATGGCGCCGCGCAACAACAGCAGAATCTATTCGCGCATCAGGTTCTGCAGGCGATACAGATTTTGATAATGATTTTTATTATGTTTGCATAGATGGTACATTATGGGGCAAGTTACCACTTGCAGCTTCTACAAAAACTGATGCAGGAAACCTTGGTGATTTCGATTATGATGATAATTATATTTACGTATTAACCTCAGAAGGTTGGAAGCAATCAGCAGTAGCAGTATGGAACTCAGAAAGTTCGGCGACAATTGTACCATACATGATATCAAATATAACAGACGCAGATTTTAAAATCAATTTCGCATCTTCATTAACCTCCCAGTACTACGTTCACGTTATTGCTTCGAGATAAATCTTGACAATGTTTCGACTATGTGGTATAGTTGAAGCATGAAAAATCTATTGTACAGAACCAAATGTTATTTGGTAGGCCACATGCAGTATGTGAGCGGTCGTAATTGGAGAGATCATGTAGCAGAAGAGCTTAAACCATTAAGTATTACATGTTTTGATCCATACAAGAAACCTTTTATTAAAGATGTAGAAGAGGACGAAGCAAGTCGTCAAGAAATGGAAACTTGGATGAGTACCAAGCAATACGATCGAGTAACCGAGCGAATGAAAACTGTGCGTGCATACGATTTAAATTTGGTAGATCGTAGTGATTTTATTATTGCGCATCTTGTTCCTGAAGTGGCAAGCTGGGGAAGCGCCGAAGAAATCGTCACAGCTGTTCGCGAAAAAAAACCTGTATTCGTTAGTATGGAAGGTGGCAAAGCAAAGACTCCGCTATGGATGCTTGGTATGTTTCCTCATAAATACATCTATAATAGTGTTGACGAAATCATACAAATGTTGTTCGCCATTGATGATGGAAACAAGCCTATTGATTCTGACCGTTGGCGTTTGCTAAGAAAAGAATATAGATGATACAAATTCTCGCGTCCTCATATTTTGAATTTTTTGCAGGTGATTTTTTAGCCTTTGGATTATTGGGAGCAATCGTTTTTACCTTCCAAAAAAAGAAAGATAATGATTTTTATGGAAAATAATGCTTGACATATTGACGAGTATATAGTATGATCATTTATGCTCACTCAAAAAATAGTAGAATTAAGTTTTGAACATGAGGAGCAGATACTGAATTTGATAAAAGCGTCTATCTTTAATGGAGATGAACTACATATAGGAGATTTACTACCAACAGACAGTAATGTGTCTTCGTTTTACAAGTTAGAAATCTTTCCATTATTATTTGAAGATGAGCCGGTGTTTGGATGTTTTGATCACGAAGCATTGATCGGTATAAGCTGCTGTTCAACCAAGATAAATGATTTCTACAAACTCAAACAAAAAACCGCGACAGGAGTTATCACGATAGTGCATCCTGATTATCGTCAACAAGGAGTAGGAACAGAACTTAGGTTATCTATCGGCAAAGAATTGCACAATCGCGGCATACAAAAATTTGTATTTGACATAAAAAACAACAATCAAGCATCACTAAACAACGCACAAAAAATCGCCGCGCAACTTGACGCAGAAACACAATTGATAGCATTTAAATTCGAGGGCAATACAAATGTTTTTTGACCAAGTATTAGAATATTTAATCGACAAACAAGCATACACAAAGCAACAGCGCCGATTATTTGATGCACTAGCAAGCGTGTTTGTTGAATTTCCGATTGACAATGAACCTCCAAGCTCAGCGGTTGTTGCGCTTGCGGCAAATTGTGGCTCCGATTTACCGCATGCGCTTGCTGCAGGACTAAACTGCATAACCGATCAACATCTTCCAATCAATCAAATCGCGGAGTTTATATCAAACAATCATCATAAAAATCCTATCGATGTTGTGCGCGAAAATGATGGTCGAAAAATTCCTGGCTTTGGACATCCATCCATCAAGCAAGAAGATGCAAGAGTAATTTATCTTATAACCAATTTCGCCGACCTAATAGGTAACCACACAAATTTTTGTTTAAGATTACAAGAACACATGCCTGTTCCAATGAACATTGGATGCGCGATCGCAGCTCTTTCTCTGGACAATGGAATTGACCCAAGTAATTGTTTATTCCTTCCATTGATGGGTAGAATGTTTGGATGGCTTAAACTTTACAACAAAACTAAAAACAAATTCAATAAAGTAGTTCCTTCTTTTGAGAGTATAAAAAATGAACATTCGTCAATATCTGATTCACCGCAAAGGATCAACTGATCTTTCGCGATTTGCTGACTTTTCGCGGCAATTAAAAACAAAATATAAAACACTCGATGGATATGCATTTGATTTTGATGAAGAAGATATATTATCAATCAAGTTTTATTATAAAATATATACAAAAAAAGATATCTATGATTCTAATTTTGCTCGTTGGTTTTTTAATAATGACATGTTTTACTATGCATTCGCGGGATACTTCAATAAAGATGAATTAACATTGAATAGCAAATCTCTTGCAGGTTTAAACTTTTCAATTAAATATAACATACAAACAAAAGAAATTGTTCGCTCGGTCTACTTTAAATGCGCAAATCAATCATCATTAGTTATACATTGTAATGGAGTAAACGTATGGACAAACAAATATTACTATCTATACAATCATTTTTTAATTAAATGCATAAATAAATTACTTAAATTAAATATGCCTAATCACAAAGAAGCAATAGAATTATCTTTTCGCGACAAAAATATTCACACAGCAATTTATCCTCGATTCAACAGAGAGTCTCTAAATTTGCAAGATTCAAAATTGTATTGCCAAAAATTGATGCCCAAATTATTACAGCCAGAAGCCCCGCTTGGACAGAATTTTGCGCTAGGAATACATTGCTACGACAAGAATTCTCATTTCGTAACCAAGGGGTACACAAGTAACAATGCAATGCAAAAGATTTATTTTGGATGCTTTGATTGGGAAAAATCTATTTTTGAAAATTAATTCTTGACATTCTTTTAAATTTATAATATAATCAATCCCATGAACAGTAAATCAGCAAAACAAATTCGAAGCATATTAAATTATGATCCGAAACTAGCAGATGAAACTAGCAAGCGAGTATACTCTCGCGCAAAAAAACAATACAACAAACTTAGCAAAGGTGCAAAACCTTTATTTATACAAGAACTACAAAATTTATATAACAATAAATAATTATGGAAAATACAGAAAAACAAACAGAAAAGCAGTCGGATTGGAAAAACAGAGAACTTGGCGCCCTTTGGGTACGAAGTGGTAAAAATCAAAAATACCTATCAGGAACTATTAACGTCGAAACAATGCCTGGGGTAACAGAACCTGTTAAAGTTGTGGTCTTTACAAACAAGGGTAGAGAAAAGAATGAAAAAGCTCCAGATTATGTGATCTACAGATCAGAAGATCAAGTGCAAGCAAAGACTAATGTTGAACAAGTTGCAGCGCAAGCAGCTGAAGAAGTTTCTTCCTCCTCGGCAGAGCAAAAAGCTAGTGCCGCAGCTAACGAAGATATTCCTGAAGAGTTGTTCTAACTTTTAAAATAAAACATTATGGAAAAAGCATTTTGGCATAGTAAGAAGTTCTGGGCAGCAGCAGTTGCAACTGGTGTACCTATTATTAATCACGTTTGGGGCTTGGGGTTAACTCAAGATGCAATCATGCAGATTGTAACTCCTATTGTCGCTTATGTTCTCGGTCAAGGTCTTGCTGATCTTGGAAAGAATAGCGGCAAGTAATTGTTCTTTTGCATTTTAGGGCGCGTACTGGATTTGATTTAAATTGAATTCGTATACAGCAAGTCGAAGAGGTGCCAGGCTTCGTTAAAAGGCACAAACTTGTACATGGCAAGAATAAAAATCGTGTCCAAGCTTTCAGCTCAGTAGCTGAGAAATTGGCCTTAGCAGCCTAGTTCTGCTACCCCTCCCTATCAGACGCAGATACGGTAGGAGAGGGGTCAACCATCTGCAAAACAGAAAAAAGTTTATTTGTATCACAAACTGTAAATAATTGAAACAATTAGTTGGATGTTTATATCGTAACTATAAAAAAAATAAACTAAACTTGTAGATGTATATTTTTGAAGATTTAAAGACGCGAGAATCGAAGCTCGCCGCGTCCACCATTTTTTCCTGCACTTCCACCAAAAATTGTGTAATATATTACATGGAAGAAAAAAAAATCAACGGACGAAAACATGTAAAACTTAAATGCTCGTACTCTGGAGAGTACTTCTGGAAAGATAAGGGAGAATACTCTAGAAGGATTAAGCTTAATCCAAATCATAAGTTTTATAAAAGCATAAAAGATGCTGCGTTGGGAGCGGGAGAAAAAAATTATGCACACCTCAAGCCATATATGGGGGTCGTCAGCGAAAATTTCAGAAAGGCCTCAAGCAATCGAAAAGATCAGTTTTCCGCTTTTAAATACTTTATTAAGCAAGCAAAACTTAGAGCTAAAAACAAAGATAAATTTAAAACTTACGACATAACATTAGAATACTTAAAATCTTTATGGGAAAGTCAAAACGGAATATGTGCAATTTCAGGAGTCAAAATGGAACTTCCTGCAACGCTTGCGGAAAACAGAAGCTCTCCATTTTGCGCGTCACTCGATAGAATCGATTCCAGCATTGGATACATGCAAGGAAACGTGCAGTTTGTCACGCAGTTTTGCAATCTGGGCAAGTGTAGCTTTGATACTGATATCGTTTTAAATTTTATACAAGCAGTTAAATCTTGCTGATGCTTCTACTTCCCACAGAAAAATATATATTTGACGAAAGTTCACGGCTTAATTTTTACGACAAGCTAGAAACCTTTCAAGAATACTTTGTTGATAAAATGTTGATGATGGGTGTGTCCGCAAATGGATCAGATGTAAAACAAATAAACTTCGAAAAAAACACAGATCATGGAGATTTATTTTATTCAATATTAATTGAAGCTATTTCCACAACTCAGCCATTCTTAACAGCAGATCTTGTAAGCGATAAGCGTCGCGAAATGCAGTGTTGTTTTTATGACTTTGGAAAATCAGAAAGTGTAAGGTACATATATATGTTACAAAACGCAATGGACTGGACGAGTAAAGATGATTTTTGCTGTCAATTACATAGCCTAATAGAACCAACACAACAAGCAATAGAAAATTTCTGGCAAGCATGAAAATAATAGACAAATTAAAATCACTCAATCCGTTTAAGAAAAAAAATAAAGACAAAACAATACAACAATTTGTTCTTGAAAAAATAGCCGCGAAAAAGAAGCGTTTAAAAGATCACCCCGAAAACCTCACTAAGGAAGAGTGGAAAGTTATTTTAGACGAGATTGCATTTGGTTTCAAAGTAAAAGAAACGAACACAATTTTAAAATCTCCAACCCGAAAACGTCAACGCGAACAAAAAGTTGAGCGCGCATTTAAATTATTTGAAGTGTATATAAAACACTTATGAATAAAAAAAATGATGACGACGAATTGTTTATCTCAGGCCCAAAAGATTACGACGAACAGACAGATTCGTTTCGAATGGATTTAGAGAATTTGATTTATCGCTATATTGACGAATACGACATCAATACGATTACAATCATTGGAGCATTGCAAGAAAAAGTGGTAGAGCTTGCAAGCGAAGGTAATGTAGAATTTGATTCTGATATAGATTCTTAGTTTTTTTCTTGACTAAACCTATAGATTATGAGATAATAGTCTCATATGAAGAAAATCGCATTAAACAAAGATGGTACTCCCCGCAAACGCCGCAATAGTGGCAAAGGCGGTTCCTCTATTGTGACCTTGTCTATTCAAGAGATCCTTGACCTTGCTGCACAAGAAGTAACCTCTATTCCCGTCAGTGAAGATTGGGTTAAAGGTAGGCTTTACGCAAACTACTTAAGTGGCAAGTCAACTTCTCAAGATTTTTCTGAGCAACAATCAGTAGAAGATAAAATCGAATACGCGGTCACCGACTTTGACAATGAATAATTATTTTTCACACTTAATTGGGCAAGACAACGTAAAGAAAAAGCTCAATTTTTACCTTAAAGCATATCAGGCAACAAGCGTTTGCCCATTCTTAAACTTGGTTGGGGCCAAAGGTCTTGGTAAAACTTTATTCGCAAAAGAGTTCGCGAAAAACCTCAAGAATAAAGATGGAAGCAAGCGCCCATTCCTAGAGTTGAACTGTTCAACAATCAAGAATAACGCTCAGTTTTTTGAGCAAATCTTCATTCCATTGATTATGAACAACGAGATAACTATTCTTTTTGATGAAGCTCATGCTTTACCTAAAGATTTAACAATGGCGTTTCTTACTATCTTCAATACCGAAAAAACAAACACAAAAGAATTTGTATACGACGACCAAACATTCACATTTGATTTCTCCAAGCAAACATTTATATTTGCAACTACAGAGAGCGATAAACTATTTCCTCCATTAAAAGATCGTCTTAGCACAGTTGATTTTGAACAATACTCGAAAGACAATCTTTCTGATATAATCAAATTAAATTGTGATGGCATAAACTTTAGCGATGAAGCATTGGATGCGCTATCTCTGACCGTTCGTGGTAACGCTCGAAACGCGGTCATGCGTTCCAAGGAAATTTCATTGTACTGTGAAAGTGAGAATCAAAATACATTCAAAATGTCAGATTATAATGAATTAACTGACCTGCTTGGTATTTTGCCTCACGGTATTACATGCACAGAGAAACAAATTCTAGAGATTCTCGCCGACAGAGGTAGTTGTAAATTACAAACGCTCTCTGCGGTCACAGGTTTAAGTCCAACAAGTTTAAGGCGTGACCACGAAATCTATCTTTTAAGAAAAAACTTTATACAAATCGACGGCGAAAGAAAAATTACTAATTTTGGTAAAAAACTCGTACAATCAATATAATAAAACATGACGGAATCAAAACAAAAAACAGTATATGTAGTGACTCGCAATTCGCGAAGGATTGAAGATAGAAATTATGCATCCAAAGAAGATGCTCAAGTTCGCTCTGAAAAGCTTGTTGAAACACTAAAAAAGTGGAAAGATCCTGATCAGAGAAAAGTTAAGGTTGTAGAAACATCCTCTCCATCCAAGATACGATAGTGGAAGATTTACCGAGTCAAGAACAGAAGATTTCTTTTGAAGATCTTGCCGAATCTCGAGGTTATTCCCCCAAGCGTACTCGCAGGCATGACTTTAACAATGTAACGCATCTGCTTAAAGCTAAAGGTAAGAATGGAAAACCTCTAGAAATTCGTTTTGATGTTAAGAAAATCAAAAACAAGAAACAAAGCCAAGAATGGTTATGGATTGAGTTTAAAAATGCAAAGGGTGAAGACGGATGGATTCATGGTGACGCACATTTTGTAGCTTTTGAAAGAAACTACGACTTTGTTGTTGTGAATCGCAAAGAAATGGTGAAGATGTTGAACGGCGGAAAGATACGATACGATCTACCATTTGTTGATCTTGCCAAGAAAGCAAAGTATAGAATTTACAAAAGAAGCGGCAAGCCTGAAGAGATTACGCAAATCAATGTTAAAGATTTGAAAACTCTTGAGAGTTATCAAGTTTGGAAAAAGCAAGATGCCGCATCAGAATGAATTAGATAAAACATACATTCAAATGGCCACCTCTTGGTCGCGTCTCTCAAAGGCTCGGCGCAAGCAGGTTGGCTGTTTGATTGTTCGTGATGGAACCATCATTAGCGATGGCTACAACGGCACTCCAAGGGGTTTTAGTAACAATTGTGAGGTAGAAGAGGAAGTACCAAGTATGCTTGCCTCACGGGGCTATATACTAACCACAAAGCCTGAAGTATTACATGCTGAAAGCAATGCTATAACAAAACTTGCAAAAAGCACTCAATCAAGCGCGGGAGCAACAATATACACAACTGCATCCCCCTGCCTTGACTGCGCAAAATTAATTATACAATCTGATATACATCGCCTTGTATACAATGAATTATATAAAGACGAACAGGGTATAAATTTATTAAAAAAAGCTGGAGTAATTGTGGAACAGTGCGAATTATAACTTATAATCATGCATGTTTGAAGGACTATGTATTTTAATTATTGTTGGTTTGGTTTGGTATATATATCAACCCAAGCAAGATGAAAATGTTGTTGATGAATTGAGAAACGAGAATGAATTTTTGCGCACACGATTGAATGCTCACGATGTAGAGTATCAAACTCGCGAAGAAAACTTCACACAAACAATAAAAAATTTACAAAGCGCCCTTGACAAACAACAAAACAATGTTCAATCTAGTAGTCAAGATTACAAACAAAAAGAAAAACAATTAGAATCAAAGATAATTGATCTAGAAAAAAAATTAGATGATGAAACAATTGCGCGCAAAAAAGTATTATCGCAAAAGAAAAGCGGTGAGGTTAGGCTTGGACACATCGCCGAAACACTTGCTCCATTTTTAGATCAATTTGAATTTGAACCTGAACGCTGTTCATTTTTAGGACAGCCAATCGATTACATTTCATTTGGCGATGATGAAATTACATTCATCGAAGTCAAGAGTGGCAATAGTCAACTCAGTCAAAAGCAAAGACACATCAGAGATTTAGTAAAACAAAAATTAGTATCATGGAAAGAAATCAGAATACAGTAAACTTGAAATTCAAAAAAATTTTTTCAGCGGCAAAGGTTCCAGCCTACACAAAAAGAGGTGATGCGGGAATGGATTTGGTCGCAATTTCTTTAAAAAAATCGGGAGGTTTCTACGAATATGGAACAGGCTTGGCAATGGAGGTGCCTGAAGGTTATGTAGGGCTTATATTTCCACGCTCTAGCATATCCAAGACAGATCACTATTTAAGAAACTCTGTTGGAGTGATAGATAGTGGTTATCGCGGCGAAATCAAAATTCGCATGAGCACTCCTCTTCTTGGAGGTGTAGAATATAAAGAGGGCGATCGTATCGCTCAACTTATTATTATGAAACTGCCATGGGTTAACATTGAAGAAGTTGAAGAATTATCCGACACAGATCGCGGAGACGGCGGTTTTGGCAGTACGGGCACATGAAATCAGATCTCAAAACGCTTGACGAATTAAGTCGCAGAGAATTTGTTGCTAGTGCAGCAAAGGCATGTCTTGGCGTTGGTTTGTTGCCAATTATAGGAAACTATGTAAACACACCTATACAAGCTTTAGAGCCAGGCGTTCGACCTGCAAAAGCTCGACGCATTATATATCTATATATGGCCGCAGGAATGTCTCACATGGACACCTTTGCGCCTAATATGGATGCCGCAGAAGATTATACTGGGCCAGTAAAACCTATCCCAACATCTGCAGATGGAGTGTTTGTTTCTGAGTTTTTGCCTGAGACAGCAAAACACATGCATAACGCTTCTATCATTCGAACAATGATGACAAGTCAAGGTGCGCACATGCAAGCAAATTATTTGATGCACACAAGCTATCAGATGAGAGGAACAATTTCGCATCCTACATTTGGAAGTTGGATAGCGAAAATGTCTGGAGCAATCAATTCAACCATACCAACAAATATTTCAATCAATGGAAGATCTGGAAGTTCAGGTTTTCTTGAATCTAAATTTGGCCCACTACCTATAGGCAATCCCAATGCGGGGTTAGCAAACAGTAAAGTTGCAGACTATTTAGATGAAACTAGATTTGGTGGTCGTCTTGCAATGGCGCAAAAAATGAACTCTAGTTTTTTAGATAAATACGATCAGAAACAAGTTCGTGCATATACGGACTTGTATGAAGATGCTATAAAACTTATGCGCAGTGAAGATCTCAAGGCTTTTGATATAGCTTCTGAATCAGATGCTATGAAAGATATGTATGGTAGATCTGCTTTTGGCCAAGGATGTTTGCTCGCTCGAAGATTGGTTGAGAATAATGTTCGCTATGTGGAAGTGACAAGAGGAGGTTGGGACACACACTCTAATAATTTTGAAGCTGTTGAAAACAATTGTGCAGACATGGATAAAGCATTAAGTGCATTACTTTTTGATTTGGAGGTTCGTGGTTTACTCAGTGATACAATGGTGGTTTTAGTTTCTGAATTTGGGCGCACTCCTAGAATCAATGGCGGTAATGGTCGGGATCATTGGCCTTATGGATTTTCTGCGTTTCTTGCAGGCGGAGGAATCAAAGGCGGAACTTCTTACGGAAAAATGGATGATGTCGGTCGCAATCCTGCAGAAGGTAGATTTGTTGATCCTGCAGGTCTTAATGCAACAATTGGATACGCTATGGGCCTTCCACTCAATGATGTTCAATATTCTCCATCTGGTAGACCATTTAAAATTGCGCACGACGGCGAACCATTGATGGATGTATTGAAATGATCAGCCGAAAGTACAACTTTGTATTTCAACATATACCAAAATGCGCAGGAAGTAGTATAATAAATTTTTTCATTGAATTGCATAAACAATCCAATTGTTTGGGAGACTTGCAATACGAAATGCATCAAACATTTAAGCAATCTAAAGATAAGTACAGAATGTATTATGACAAATTTTTTAAATTTACATTTGTAAGAAACCCATGGAGCAGAGCAGTATCTTTGTTTGAGTATAGAAAAAAGCTTGCAGAGCAAGGTGTCACCTACCCCCATTGGCCCTCTATTAAAGATATATTAAAAGATGATTTTTATGACACAGTTCAAAAAGACTTTTCTAACACAAATTCTTCCGTTCAATTTCTTGAGGAGGGCTGTTCTTCAGATTACTGGCTGTCGCCAAAAATTAAAAAAAATATTAATTTTATCGGTAGATTTGAGTCTTTCGAAAAAGACTTTGAATTTATTTTGAATGAATTATCAATTCCCCACCACCTAGAACTGCCTCACGAAAACAAATCCTCGAAAAAACATTACTCGGAATATTATAACGACGAAACCAGAAACCTGGTGGCAATAAAATACAAGAGGGATATTGAATTATTTGGATACAAATTTGAAGATTAGTATTGACATCTCATTCAAATTATGAGATAATGCTTGCATGTTCAATATTAAAACAAAGTTAAAAAAAGCAGTTATGAAAAAATCAAATCAAAAATACTTCGTGGTTTACCGCAATGCAGACAGTCAGGTAAAAACTTATGAAATTGGCCGCCCGGTTCTAAGTGAATCTTTTGGAAACCGCGACGAAGAGCGTAACAATGTTGGATTCAAAGCTTATTGCTTTGGACGTAAAGAAGTTCGTTCATTTCGTCACGATCGCATCGTGTCCTTGACTCGCGCTTCGTGAATCAAGCGGTCGTAGATTACGGTCTAAACAAGTTCTTACCCTTTGGAATTGTAGGATTTTTATTATTCTACAGTTTCGGGTATGAAACTTGGGAGCCATTCGTTATAATGGCTCTTACTATTTTTATAGATCGCTTTAGTTTTAAAACAGGTTATGCAGTTTGTTTCTGCGAACAAAATGGAATAGAAATAGATGAATGAAGAAGAGCTTCTCAAGTTAAGAAGAGAGACATACAAACGTTTATCAGAGTCTAGAGAGCCTTCTGATAAAGACTATCATTCGAAAATTATTCACATTATTGATTCATTGAAACGTATGGCTAGAGATATCAAAGAAATTTCACAAATTGGAAATTCAGTATAATGAAAGAAAAAGAAAGAACAAAATTACACACTTATGTGTTGATCAATTACAGCAAGCCTCCGCCAGTTTTTCCTGAATTGGAAATACAAATGACGGAGCGCGAAGCTCATGCACGCAACCAAGGATTCTCATTCAATCGAGTCACAAAACGTTACATCAAAAAGTGAACAAGTTATATCGCCGCACAATCAATTGGCTGATGAGCACGAGATTATACAAGTATCTACTCAAGCACATCATTCCATACATTCGATTCACAACATATTATACTAGTCTTCGAGGAAAAAAGTATCATGTATTATATAATCAGCTAGAAGCAGGAGATGTGTTATTAACTATTGATCGTAAAAAATTGACAACCGTATTGATTCCTGGCGATTTCTCACATGCAGCAATGTGCATCAGTAAAGATGGAGTTTGGGAAACAAGCGAAATGACTCATGATGATTATACAAAAAGTACATTTTTTGATGTATGCAAAGAGAGTGATCGAGTGGTTATCATGCGCCCCGATTTATCGCAACAAGAAATCCATGCAGCAATCGAGAAATGCAAATCTTTTGAGGGTGCAGTATACGACTCTAGCTTTGATCTTGGAATCAAAACATTGTATTGTAGCGAATTAATTTATCAATCTTATGAGAACAATTCCTTACAAGCAAACTTGGAAGACTTTGCTGGACTTGGACGACCATACATTAGTCCAACCGGATTGTATCACGCAAAAAATTTAAGAGTGATTGTGGACAGCGACAAATTATTTAGCTAACCAAGTTAAAAAACCCATTCCCAAAAATCCAAGTATAGCCATCAACAAGCTTTTCTTTTTCTTTTGTTTGTCTTTTTCTTCTTGTTTGCGGCGCTCTTCAGCTTCTTTTTTGCGGCGTTCTTCTTCGGCTTGATTTGTTTCACTTTTTGTTTCAATGTAAACTGGGCCATAGTTATTTATTAATACTTGTTCATACAATGAACTTTCAAGATAAAAGAATCCGCGATCACCAAAGCGTGTACCCCAACTATTTTGAAACTCCCAATACAAATCGCCGTCAATAATTTTCCAACCTGTCATGGCAACGGCATGTCCTCCCGCATTATCTGAGGAAAGATATTTTTCGCTATCAACTATTCCTGATTTTGGAGTATAATAAAAATGTCGGTGCACGCGAAATGATGTCCACAATGTTTCTTTGAGTAGAGCTTTCTTGATCAAATCGTGGTTTTGTTTTGGAATGGTATAGTAAGCATCTATTTTATATTGCGCGGCGTTTTCGGCGGCTCCTTCGAGCATCTGAGTGCCTTCATTATCAGCATATGGCCAAAACTTTTCCTCGCAGCAACCTTCTTTGATTAATCCGCGACATGCACCTTTGATTGTTGTGCCTGAATAATCTTCTCCAGGAAATGGATCATGAATTTTACCTTTTTTATAGATCCACATGGCACTTGGTTCCTTACCATCAAAATCGAGCGTGTCTCCGTATACCACTCGTCCGCTGTGACCAACACACGAACCAATGCGCCCTTGATTTTTAACTTGTGGTGTGAAATCGCGGCGACTAAATTCAATCGCATTCACTCCATCATTGTTTGCAACCATTTCTTGTTTCAATTCCCAATCATTTTCATCAATCGGTGTTTCTGGAACATTCAAGACCTTGTTCTTGTACATAAAAGCTTGTATTTTATTGATCATATATAGATATACACATTTTTGCGTGTAAACATTATTGTGCGATTGCTTTGTGTGTTATTGATGCTGAGTGGATGTGTTTCAACCAAACCGTCTGTCAAACCGAGCGACACGAAATTTAAAGAAAATCAGCGTGATTGGGAATATTTGTATGCGAAAGAATTGGATGCGGCGCTTGAAAATGAAGATGTTGCTGCATACTATTTCTTTTGGCCTCTTTATATGCAAGCACGATACGAAAACAAATGCAAAAATTACAATCCATTTCACGGCGTAGAGTGTAATTGTACTCAATGAAATTTTCCAATCAATTAGCTGTTGTATTGCTTAATACTCAGCGAGAATATCTCGCTGGACACACCCACAAATGTCTCGATGCATTTTTCAAAACTCGCTCATCGCTCGATAAAAAAATCGATCTATTGATATACTTCAACAAAGGGAACGTATCACAATACAATGATCTCCTAGAATATAAAAACTGCGAAAACGTAAATGATGTAAAAATACATTCACACGAATTGTCTGATATTGATGATCTTTATGCTCGCACACCAAAAGAGTTTGAGCAAATGAATCTGCCCAAAATTCCTGCGCTTGGAGGTAGCGCCGGTCCAAACAATCTATTCTTCGAAAGTATGATTCCGATTGCTGAATCAGAATATGAATATTTATTGATGCTAGAAACAGACAGTCAACCAATTCAACAATTCTGGATAGACAAACTAGTTGATTACTGCAATGCAAATGATTTTTTAATTGCTGGTAGCATATACAAAGGTTGCACAGAAGTTCCAGAATATGAACCATGGACTGGTCATTTAAATGGAATAGCTATCTACAGAACATGCAACTTGCTAACTTTCTTTTTCGATCAAACACGAGAACTTATTAAAAGAAGAGTGTTGACTC
>Ga0213863_10000089_pt1:0-2500 | contig 70350 bp, 66 predicted proteins | sample PICome_8_FD_160128 | JGI IMG/M metagenome (GOLD analysis project Ga0213863, IMG submission 160128) | Coastal seawater microbial communities near Pivers Island, North Carolina, United States - PICO497 | ecosystem: Environmental > Aquatic > Marine > Coastal | place: USA: North Carolina...
TCAATACTCTAACGCCTACACCGGATATGGACCGAACTGTCTCACGACGTTCTGAACCCAGCTCACGTACCGCTTTAATGGGCGAACAGCCCAACCCTTGGGACGTACTTCCGCCCCAGGTTGCGATGAGCCGACATCGAGGTGCCAAACCTCCCCGTCGATGTGAACTCTTGGGGGAGATCAGCCTGTTATCCCTAGAGTAACTTTTATCCGTTGAGCGACGGCCCTTCCACGCGGCACCGTCGGATCACTAAGACCGACTTTCGTCCCTGCTCGACTTGTAGGTCTTGCAGTCAAGCTCCCTTCGCCTTTACACTCTACAGCTGATTTCCGTCCAGCCTGAGGGAACCTTTGCACGCCTCCGTTACATTTTGGGAGGCTACCGCCCCAGTAAAACTGCCCGCCTGAAACTGTCAAGCGTCCTGATTCAAGGATCGCCATTAGACTTCTAGCTCTTCCAGAGTGGTATCTCACTGATGGCTCACTCCTTTCCGGAAAAAAGAGGTCACTGCCTTCCACCTAAGCTGCACAAGAAGAGCCCGAAGCCAATTTCAGGCTACAGTAAAGCTTCATAGGGTCTTTCTGTCCAGGTGCAGGTAGTCCGCATCTTCACAGACAATTCTATTTCACCGAGCCTCTCTCCGAGACAGTGCCCAAATCGTTACGCCTTTCGTGCGGGTCAGAACTTACCTGACAAGGAATTTCGCTACCTTAGGACCGTTATAGTTACGGCCGCCGTTCACCGGGGCTTCAGTCGCTAGCTTCGCCGAAGCTAACCAACTTCCTTAACCTTCCGGCACTGGGCAGGCGTCAGCCCCCATACATTGTCTTACGACTTAGCGGAGACCTGTGTTTTTGGTAAACAGTCGCTTGGGCCTGGTCACTGCGACCTCTTTTTCAAGAGGTACCCCTTCTCCCGAAGTTACGGGGCCATTTTGCCGAGTTCCTTAGAGAGAGTTATCTCGCGCCCCTTGGTATTCTCTACCTACCTACCTGTGTCGGTTTCGGGTACAGGTTATTCCGCATGGGAGTGCATTTGATTTTTGGTTTCTATGCACACACTAGTCGTTCGAGCTTTTCTAGGGAGTAGGATTGGGTACTTGCTTCTTGCCCATAGGCAAACGTACTCGTAGCTCAACTCAAGGTATTTTTTCTTCTACCTCTCAACACCTTACTACTTCAACCGGCATCCATTATCCGGCCAAGCCAACCTCCTCCGTCCCTCGGGACACATGGAAATATAGTACAGGAATATTAACCTGTTTGCCATCGACTACGCCTTTCGGCCTCGCCTTAGGTCCTGACTCACCCTCCGTGGACGAGCCTTGCGGAGGAACCCTTAGGTTTTCGGGGCATTGGATTCTCACCAATGTTTTCGTTACTCAAGCCGACATTCTCACTTCCGCGTCGTCCACTCTTGCTTACGCTAGAGCTTCTACCTAGAGCGGAACGCTCCCCTACCTTCAAAAGCATTTTGCTCTTGTTCACAGCTTCGGCAGACTGCTTAGTCCCGTTCATTTTCGGCGCAAGAGCGCTTGACCAGTGAGCTATTACGCACTCTTTCAAGGGTGGCTGCTTCTAGGCAAACCTCCTGGTTGTCAAAGCACTCTCACCTCCTTTGCCACTTAGCAGTCATTTAGGGGCCTTAGCTGGTGATCTGGGCTGTTTCCCTCTTGACAATGAAGCTTATCCCCCACTGTCTCACTGGAGGGTGGAATTCATGTCCAGTATTCTGAGTTTGCGACGATTTGGTACCAGTTTCCCAGCCCGCACCGATACAGTGCTTTACCCCTGGACAGTTCATCACCCTCCGCTGCGCCTCAACGCATTTCGGGGAGAACCAGCTAGCTCCGAGTTCGATTGGTATTTCACCCCTAATCACAGCTCATCCCCCGATTTTTCAACATCGGTGGGTTCGGTCTTCCACTTCGTATTACCGAAGCTTCATCCTGGCCATGATTAGATCACCCGGGTTCGGGTCCATAGACAGGGACATACGCCCTATTCAGACTTGCTTTCGCTCTGGCTCCAGCCGAAAAAGCTTTAACCAAGCCACTGCCTATAAGTCGCCGGCTCATTCTTCAACAGGCACGCGGTCAGGGCTTGACCCCTCCCACTGCTTGTAAGCTTACGGTTTCATGTTCTATTTCACTCCCCGATGGGGGTTCTTTTCACCTTTCCCTCACGGTACTGTTTCACTATCGGTCACCCAGGAGTATTTAGCCTTACGAGGTGGTCCTCGCGGATTCACACGGGATTTCACGTGCCCCATGCTACTCGGGAATCATCTGCATAGGAGGTTTTTTCAGCTACTGGACTATCACCATCTAGGGTACAGGATTCATCTGTTTCGCTTCATTACCTTTTTCCATTTGCTTGAATAGAGATCCCACAACCCCGTAGTTCTTCTTCTTTTCCGTGAATACGGAAAAAACCAAAAAGACTACGGTTTAGGCTGTTCCCTTTTCGCTCGCCGCTACTAAGGGAATCGCGTTTGCTT
>Ga0213863_10000089_pt1:7500-70350 | contig 70350 bp, 66 predicted proteins | sample PICome_8_FD_160128 | JGI IMG/M metagenome (GOLD analysis project Ga0213863, IMG submission 160128) | Coastal seawater microbial communities near Pivers Island, North Carolina, United States - PICO497 | ecosystem: Environmental > Aquatic > Marine > Coastal | place: USA: North Carolina...
TAGTATTTTTTAGAAAAACTAAGCAGTTTAGACTCCAATTAGAGTGCCCGTCTATTTTTTAATTGCCTACTTAACCAGAATTAATCCATTCAGAGTAAACTATAACTCATCCCCTAACGACTTTAAACTAACCCTTAAATCTATTAAAATGTTACAAGTTTAAGCCAATTCTTTTTTAGTGAGCGGCTTGTATACAAATAGTCTTGTCGTTACGTTATATGGTTCATAGGTCTTTGAGAGAAAAAAAAAATAGATAAAAAAACGAAAATATCTTTTTTCTTTTTTTGTGTGAAAATCGGTAAATTCGGAATTTTGTTTTTTTGTATTGTCTTTGTATAAGCTACACTAATTGATTTCACTTTGAGGAGTAGTAACCGATTTGATCCCTTGCGGGAAAACAAACTTTACGTTATACTACTAAAGGGGTAGGGAATATAGCTCAGTTGGTAGAGCACCTGCCTTACAAGCAGATTGTCGGCGGTTCGAACCCGTCTATTCCCATCGCAGATATATTCTTAAATAGCTAGGATAGCTCAGTCGGTAGAGCAGAGGACTGAAAATCCTCGTGTCGCCAGTTCAAACCTGGCTCCTGGCACTAAAATAAAAGTATTAGAAATAATCCAAATTTTATCTTGCTTACCATAGATTTTTTCAATAACCTTTACTACCATTTCTACAAAAGTATTTCCCTAATGTATTAAGACTCCAGTCTAATCCGCTTGCTACCTACACCTACTTGGTATACGCTGCATTCATTCTAACCATATTTGACAACGTTTTAGCAAACTATTTTCTATCAATGATTACCCAGCCTCATTTTTCTATTCATAGTCCATCGGGTACTCAAAGCAACACTCTTCCACCGATCCGTGTCTGTTTCCACATATGTCTATGGATGGATATGGATACACCCTGTTAGATATATCTTTAGAGCTATTAATTAGCAGAATCCCTTTCATACAATCAGTCTTACTCACTTCAAAACGACTCTCCTTGTAGAGTTGTTACGGAATAATAAGATTATTCCAATTGATGGACACCCCAGCCGTTAGTCTGCCGGTAATGCCCAAACAAAATCTTTTCAATATTCCTGGCTACGAGAATAGCCCTTTGGTTCTCAACTCGCAAACTGGTGGTCAACCTGACTCTAGTGTGGCAGAGAGTTTTAGCACTGCAAGTTCTGGCAGAAGTGTATAATTAGCTAATGTATCAAATGATAATAACGACCAGTTACCCTTACATGAGTACGAATATAATGAGGATCGGTCTTCTTCATTGGATGAGTATTTTCTAGCTACATCTTTCAGCAACTTTGAGTCCAATCTACTGGCTAGTTATAAGGCTCAAAGAATCATGAAAGTTAAAGAAAATGATACGGGTAGTCGATTTACTAAGACTAATTACTTTCATATTAAACGGACTGAGGGGGCTCCTATTTATTATACAGAACAAATGAGATATCTCTTTTTATGCTAACATTTTATTGTTGGCTTGGGTTTCTTTATTTTTGTTTAGTGATGCAGGTAGACTTGTGAATTTATGCACAAGTAGATCCAAGTTAAGATCTCTCCTTATAAAATTTTATAAGGAGAGATCCAGGTAATTTTTATTATTGAACAAGGCGTCCAGTAATTTGTAACCAATTTTGTGCTTCAATATAATTTGTTGGTGCTAAGCGGATAGCTTCACGCCAATACTCAGCAGCTTTCTCAAATAAAGATTCAGAAGCCTGAGCATCTCCAATTTCAATAGCTTTCTCCCCACGATAATGATAAATAACTGCAATATTATTTAAAGCTTGGGGTAAGCAGGGGTTGCGTTCTAGAGCTTGATAATAATATTCTAAAGCTTTTGTATGTTCCCCATTACTTGTATGAATCAACCCGATATTATATAAAATATAACTTCGATCATAAGGGTCTGTTTCGAGGCGTAAAGCTTCATAGTAATTTTGTAAAGCCTCAGCATATTCCCCTTCTCCTTGGGCTGACATACCCTCACGGTAATAAGTAAACGCTTCCTTTTCCCGTTTAGAAGTAGGTAAGACTTTGAGTAAGATATCAGCAATTACAGTAAATGTTTTATCGAAAAAACTAAGTTTCTTGAGAAACGTGTTTACAAAACCACGCATGAAATTTTCATTTCACGTGGCTTTTCACTCCCTACAACAAACTAAGCTTAGTAGCCTGGTGGATCTGAGAGTGTCAATTTTTTAGCTTATTACCAATATTAATTTGGGTTAATGCTTTAGATTGAATCAAAACCCAAAAGTAAATTGGGATTTCCTGTTTTTTTTACTCGATTAGGGTTCTAATTTACGTGTGCTTCAACAACTACATTTTCTTTATAAAAAAGAAAGCTAAGAAAAAAGCAAGTAGGTTAGATAAATTCTCCACTTTAACCTAGCTTTGATAACAAATCTTATTCATTTGTAAACAAAAAACTTTCGTGTTAATCAATAGATTCTATATTTACCCTTTTAGTCTAAATGGTACAATCGGCTTCAATAAATCAAACAATTCGATTACCGAGTTCTAATCTTGCAACTCAAGAAGTTTCAAATGACTTGAGAATTTTGCAAATAGCAAGCAAAATTCAGGTCGCACTAAAATTATCGTTTCTTTGGGAACGTGGCATAAGTTTTCCTTTTTTTACTAGTTTCATATATTTTACTATAAAAAGAAAAACCTCGAAGCTTTTTTCTTTTTTGTTTAGAACGTCCTCTGTAACAAAATACAAAGGCAAATTTATGATTTTCAACTGTTTAAAGAATAATCTATATAGTTTTTTGATCTTACCTATTGATTACCCTATAATAAAGAATAAGAAATCTTTCAAAAATAGAAAATAGTTCTATTTTTTTGGATACTGGCCAAGCATTCCAGGTGTTTCAGAAAGTTTGTTTCCTTTCTTGAAGCCCTAATTAATAGACTAACAATAGATAGATAAATAAATTATGGGAAAAATAGTTTTACGCGTATTATGGTTAGAGAAAACAATAGGTATTGCCCTTGATGAATCAACAGGAAAATCTAGTTATCCTATGACAGAGTACTTCTTTTGGCCGCGAAAAGATGCTTGGGATGAATTAAAAAGTCGTTTTGATTCATATTCGTGGGTTGACCAAGAAGAAGCTGTAGAGCTTTTAAATAAAATTACCGAATTGATTCAATTGTGGCAGGAAGAAGATAAAAAAGTGTCTTTTACTAAATACCAAGAAAAGTATCCGGAATGTATATTCAGTGGTCATAGTTAACTCTAAAAACGGCTATTTGAAACTTTAAAAGGTAAGAACTACTGACCATAGAAATGGTCAGTAGTCATCAAAATCATTAGGTAAAAAAACTGTTTCTATGGTACACTAAAAGAAGGTTTTGGCTTTTTCAGATCAATTTGTTCCTGAATCCTTTCTATGGTAAACTAGGAAAAGGTTTTAGTTTTTTGAGTTAAATTTGTTTCTGTACCTTCTCTTATTATTTTTTATGGTTTTAAATAGAAAAATAACTGTTTTGTTGAATCTAACCAAGGAAAAGTGTCTGAGTGGCCGAAAGAGCTCGATTGCTAATCGAGTGTACGTTTTCCGTACCGAGGGTTCGAATCCCTCCTTTTCCGTGAATACGGAAAAAACCAAATATTTGTTTTTCTTTCTTAGGTTTTGAATATTTAGCTGTCCTCGTTTTAAAAATCTCTATTTATAGGCTTTTTCTCTTTGTAACAAAACTATTCGTAACATACACCTTAATAAAGTATACCTCGATTTTGCTTTTCACAATTTTAGCCTTTCTTCAAGAAAAAAGAATCATTGTATTCTAAATGCATTAGAGATGTAAAAGTTTGTTCATAATAACCGTTTTATAGATTACAACTTTAACTAATAAAGACACCTAATCCCATGCAAATTTTGTTAAATCCTATCCTTTCGAGTTTTACTTATATGACAGTGTTTATGGAGAAGCTGAAGATTTGAATATACGTCTTTACCCCCTTTGGAAGAAGGGATAATATGGTCGACTTCTACAACTGAGTCAATTAAGAATGGGTTATTACAATATGTGCAGTAACCTTTTTGCGCTTGGATCAGCCTTCGTTGTCGAATACCCCAGGTTCCTTTATTTCAAGTACGTTTTCCCCAATATAAATTATCACCATCAAAAGGTGAGGATGTGCCTCTTATTTTCACGTGTTTCTTCGATTTTACCCAACTCATATGGGGGAGCCAATTTTCTTTAACTACCCCTGGTTTAGGGATATATACACGTCTAAGTGGTAACGCTTTACCATCCAATCTTAACCGCTTTACTAAATTAATCTTTTCAATATCCGTAACATATATTTTTCCATCGACTCCCTTATTCTTTCGGCCTTTGTTTAAGGTGGTTACCCGCCTTACCGACATAAGTTTGGCATCTAGGCTTTTAAGGAGACGCTTTTGTAAACATTTAGTCTTCGAGATGTTTCCATCTTTCGTAGCTTTATAAATTCTAGTTTGATATCGGAGGATTCGTTTTTCGATCAGAGACCAGTCGATATCATGCCACGCTGTTATGCTCATTTATTACCTCTATGAATTTATAAAAAGAACTTGTCTTTATAATTTTACAATTATTATGTTCTTTAGCTATTTTCAGTACATTGAAGCCGTGTGTTAGTGTACTCCGCATTGTTGACAGAGCGGTTATTCCGGCAAAGTTTTTCTTTTCTGTAAGGATTTCGCGAAGATGCGAGTGGTCCTTTTCTTTAGTTTTTAATCCAGATTACAAGAGCCACGATGCATGGCAGTTCCAGTAACTGTAAATGCTATTGCCAGAATAATAGTTTCTGAACTCAGCATGATGCCCGTTGAATCCCCCTGTAGGAGCTTCACCATACCTGTAGGCATTGACAACTTCAGCTTCCAAAACAGATATCCTACTAATAGATATAGCAAGAATCCTATTATTGCAAGTGCTCTTTTCTTACGAAATAGGTACACTCTAGCAGCAGCTGTTGTTAACACTGCTAGGTCAGGATTACCGACGATAATCTTATTCTTGGTGATCATAGTTACCCAGTTTCCAATAGACGCCAATAGGACTGTTATTAGACTGGTTATGTACGAAGACCAATCTCCGAATATTCCCATGAGGGGAGGTGGTGTAGGAGAGCCAAGCGAAAATCCTGGCAGGGATGGGGGAGCAGATCCTCCTCCAAAACATGCTTTCAATAGGAAGATTATCCCAAGCACGAAAAATGTAAGCAGGTTAGGGGTTCCCCCGTTTCCTCCGTTTGAATTTGGGTTAATTGCCGGTGGCTGAATAACATACGTGTTAAACCTGTTAGTTGCTTGTTCTGGACTACGTACATCCGTAACATGAAGATTTTCTTGGTTGGGATTCGATGCTTCCGGCGAAGAAACTCCATCCGGCAAAGAAGCTGAAGCTAATTCCGGCGAATAAAATTCAACCAAATAACGCCTTCCTTGGTAGGAATTCGATGCTTCCGTCGAATAACTTTGATCTACTGGATTATTATTCAGAGGTAGGGTTCCAGCCCCAACCGGCAATTCCAGATTTGAAGTTCCCTCGCTTTCAGGCGATACTCTCGGGCTTGGTAGAAGTGGAGGGAGGCTTTTTTGTGCATGAGTAGGAGTAGAAGGAACAGAAGCCGCCAGCACCCGGTCACTAGTTCTCCCAGCGGAGTTTGTGTTTATCTGAACGGGAGTATGATCGGGAGATGAACTTAGAGAAGCTGATCTACTAGCTCTCATGTGTGTGCTCACGTTGGTCCCTAGTTGGTTGAGTTTCCGGTGTTCCTGTGAAATGATTAAGTCTAGATATTGAATTACTCATAATAGTCCTCCTTTTTTATTATATTTAATTCTAATCAAAACGATAGAAAAATTGATAGAAATTCACTAAAAATCAGGTGTTAGCTATTATGTAATCCTCCTAAATTTTGTTTAGAAAATAATTTAAAATCTTTGTTAGAACTACTCTAGTTTTTTTGAATATTTCATTAGCGATTATACCTTCAATACTAAGTAATTATCGATAGTTATGAAAGGGTATACAAATGATTCTATTTGTATACCCTTTCGTTTAACCTAAACTTGCCCAGCTCATACCTACACCATCAAGTAAAACTGATGAGTTATAGATCTCTAGAATGATCACTAGAAATAGAGCGAATAGAGCCATGAAAGTGCCCATAACTACAGTTGTACCCCAACCTGGAGCTACTTTTCCGTACTCTGAATTAAGTGGTTTTAAAGCTGTACCTAATGGGGTTACTTTACCTTTTGTTACTGTTTTTTTGCCTTTTGATGTTGTTGCCATAATTGAAGATCAAGTAATTAATTGTTTTCAAGAAATAATCCAAATTATATCTTGCTTGCCATAGATTTTTTTCACTTTCCGTACTAAAATAAAATTAGTTGTCTTTTAAAGATAACCTCTATATTTCGTACAGGAAAACATAAACGATGGATACACCTGCTTTTTTTTCAACAATCTTTATAGGTTGTCTTCTGCTCAGCATTACTGGATATTCCATTTACGTTGGATTCGGCCCCCCTTCACGAGACTTACGAGACCCGTTTGAAGAACATGAAGACTAAAAAAGCAGCTCCTAATTAGGAGCTGCTTTTTTAGTTTCTATTTAATAATACGTGGTGGGTCGCGGAAAAAAATAGCAAAGAAAATGACGCCTAACGTACCTACAAGTAGAAAAGTATAAACTAATGCTTCCATAATTTTTTATCGGTTGATTTTTGATGTAGAGAAAAAAAATAAAGAATTAAACTGCCTGACGCTTTGTTGTAATATCACCAAGCTTTTCAAAAGCACCAAATTCAATTTGCTCGTCTAGATCCGGATCAATACCAGCAAAAACGTCACGGAAAATAGTACGGGCACCATGCCAAATATGGCCAAAAAAGAATAATAAAGCAAAACAAAGGTGGCCAAAAGTGAACCAACCACGTGTACTACTTCTGAAAACACCGTCAGATTGAAGTGTTGCTCGATCAAATTCAAAAATTTCACCTAGCTGTGCACGTCGAGCATACTTCTTTACAGTAGCTGGGTCATTAAAGCTTACGCCATCTAACTCACCTCCATAAAAAGTAACAGTAACTCCGACTTGTTCTACACTGTACTTAGACTCAGCACGACGGAATGGGACGTCAGCGCGAACAACACCATCCTTATCTAGTAGTAAAACTGGAAAAGTTTCGAAGAAAGTAGGCATACGTCGAACAAAAAGTTCGCGGCCTTCCTTATCTGTAAAAACTGCATGACCTAGCCAACCTGCAGCAATTCCATCACCATTATCCATAGGACCTGCACGGAAAAGACCACCCTTTGCTGGGTTATTTCCAATGTAGTCATAAAAAGCTAATTTTTCTGGAATTTGTGACCAAGCTTTTGATAAGCTAGCGCCACCTGCAACGCTTTTCTGCACACGACGTGTAATTTCTTCTTCAAAGAAACCTTTATCCCACTGATAACGTGTAGGGCCGAAAAGTTCAATTGGTGTAGCTGCTGAGCCATACCACATTGTACCTGCAACTACAAAAGCAGCAAAAAATACTGCAGCAATACTACTTGAAAGAACAGTTTCAATATTACCCATACGTAAAGCCTTATATAAACGCTGTGGTGGTCGTACAGTTAAGTGAAAAAGACCTGCAATAATACCTAATACACCTGCGGCAATATGATGTGAAGCTACACCACCTGGGTTATAAGGGTCGAAACCCTCTGGCCCCCAAGCTGGAGAAACAGGTTGTACACTTCCTGTAATCCCGTAAGGATCAGAAACCCAAATACCAGGCCCAAAAAGACCAGTTACGTGGAAAGCACCAAAACCAAAACAAAGTAAACCTGAAAGGAATAAATGAATTCCAAAGATCTTTGGAAGGTCAAGTGCAGGATCTCCAGTACGAGGGTCACGGAAAAGCTCTAGGTCCCAGTATACCCAATGCCAAATTGCAGCTAAGAAAAGTAAACCAGATAGAACAATATGTGCTGCGGCTACACCTTCATAACTCCAAATACCAGGGTTTGTAATTGTTTCACCACTAATACTCCAACCGCCCCAAGATTTAGTAACACCTAAACGTGTCATGAAAGGAATAACAAACATTCCTTGACGCCACATTGGGTTTAAAACTGGGTCAGAGGGATCAAAGACAGCTAATTCATAAAGAGCCATAGAACCAGCCCAACCTGAAACTAATGCAGTATGCATTAGGTGAACCGCAATTAGACGGCCCGGATCATTTAATACAACAGTATGTACACGATACCAAGGTAAACCCATAAAATTTATTAATTAAAACACAGTTGACTTTCTTTTTTAATTTTTAATCGAAGGATACTATTTGTTCGAACTGGTTATAGTGTACCATAGGTAATCAAAAAGTGAAAAGAGCTTTTTTAATACTAGCCTTCTCTCATTTTATTTTTAAATAAAAAACTTCTAACCTTTGAATTGATTTTCGTGTTACCATGTAAACTAGAGTCTAAGGAATTTTGGTAGTGAAATCACTATAGTATTCCAAAAGCGTAGACTTCTACTTTGTAACTAAGTAGGAAAAAAAGAAAAGATTGATAAAAAAATACTGAAAAATCACAAATTTCACTTAATACGAGGTTTTTTCAATGAGTAAAGTATATGATTGGTTTGAAGAAAGACTAGAAATTCAATCGATTGCAGATGATATTACTAGTAAATACGTACCACCCCATGTAAATATTTTCTATTGTTTTGGTGGTATTACATTAACTTGTTTCTTAGTTCAAGTAGCTACGGGCTTTGCAATGACTTTTTATTACCGCCCTACTGTAACTGAAGCTTTTGCTTCTGTTCAATATATTATGACTGATGTCAACTTTGGTTGGCTTATCCGTTCTGTTCACCGTTGGTCAGCAAGTATGATGGTACTTATGATGATTCTTCACGTATGCCGTGTTTACTTAACAGGCGGTTTCAAAAAACCTCGTGAACTTACGTGGGTAACTGGAGTTGTATTAGCAAGTCTTACAGTATCTTTCGGTGTAACGGGTTATTCTTTACCCTGGGATCAAGTAGGTTATTGGGCTGTTAAAATCGTAACAGGTGTTCCTGAAGCAGTTCCAGTTGTAGGTTCATTTATTGTTGAGTTGCTTCGTGGAAGTGTAAGTGTAGGTCAATCTACACTAACTCGTTTTTATAGTTTACATACTTTTGTTCTGCCTCTTCTGACAGCTACATTTATGCTTATTCATTTCTTAATGATCCGTAAACAAGGTATTTCTGGCCCACTTTAATTAGAAAAAAGAAGACCTCCCTTCTAAAGTAAGGGAGGTCTTCTTTTTAGAAAACTAAGTTTGTAATTGGAACAAAGGTTTCTTGTAAGTAAGGAGTGATGGCTATAGATTCATTAACAAATGTAATCATTGGATTTAGAAAAATACCAAGTAGAAGTGAACCTAAAGTGCAGGCACCCATACCAAACTGGAGTGGGTTTTTTATTGAAAAAGAACCAGCCTTATAAGTTTTTAAACAAAGAGCAATTTCCTTCTTTTCCGTAACAAACATAATTTTTACAATACGTAAATAATAATAAATTGATATAACACTTGTAACAAGCCCGAAAAAAATTAGAAAGAAGAAACCAGCTTGCCAACCAGCCCAAAATAAATATAATTTTCCAAAGAAGCCCGCTAATGGAGGAATACCCCCCAATGAAAGGAAAGCAATACTTAAACCGGAAGCCAACCATGGATCTTTTCTAAATAAACCGCTTAAATCTTTGATTTGGTCTGTACCAGTACGGAGACCAAATAATATAGCTCCAGCAAAGGCACCGATATTCATGCATAAATAAATTAATAAATAAATAAGCATACTGGCATAGCCATCTTTTTCACCTGTAAGCAAACCAATCATCAAGAATCCTGCTTGACCAACTGATGAGTAACCTAACATACGTTTTACACTTGTTTGGGTTAATGCAACTAAATTACCAACTCCCATACTTAAGATAGCAAGAATTTCAAATAAAAAGTGCCACTCTGCACCTAAGTAAGGGAATACTAGTGTAAGAATACGGGTTGCAAGAGCTAGACCAGCTGCCTTAGAAGTAACTGATAGGAAAGCAACAATTGGTGTAGGTGAACCTTGGTAAACATCAGGTGTCCATTGGTGAAAAGGTGCAGCTGATAATTTAAAACCAATCCCAATAGTAACTAACAGAAAAGCAATCCAAGTAGCTCCACTATTTGTTAAATTTGTTGTAAGTAAACTTGCAAGTAAAGCATGAAATTCTAAATGCCCACCTGAAAGACCATATAACCACGAAGCGCCGTACAAAAAGAAAGATGAACTCGCTGCACCAATTAATAAATACTTTAATGCTGATTCATTTGAACGTAAATCACGTTTTGTATAGCCAGTTAATAAATAAGATGCTAAACTCAAAGTTTCTAATGAGATAAATAAGTTTGCTAAATCATTAGCCCCTGCAAGAAACATGCCACCTAAGGTAGCTGTCGCAAGTAAACAAGCAAACTCTGTTTTAGCAGTACCAGACTTTTCAATATATTCCGAAGAAAGGAAAAAAGTAAAACCGGCTGAGAAAGCAAGAAAAATACGAAAGAGTAAGCTGAAGGCATCTCCTTGAAAACTACCAACAAAAGCTATTTGTGAACTAGTATCAAAGTACGAAGTAGTAGTACTTTCTAAAAGCCCACGGGATTGAATAATTAATAGAAAAACGCTCCCAAAGAGACCAAAAAAAGGAATCCAAAATACAAAAGGATTTTGCTTTTCTAGTACTAAATCAAGTCCAACTGCAACTAAAAGAGATACTAAGAGAAGTGTTTCTGGTAAGATGATCTCTACATGTAACGAGGTAATGAGTTCACGAAAATCCATAAAGTAATAGTCCCATATTTCTTTGTTCTGATTGATAAAGAAGGAGTCCATTATTTCCCTTCGTCTAAAGAACGGGAATCGCTGGTCTACAGGAAAAAAAGAAACCCTTATTAAGGTTACATTATTTTTCCTGGCTTTTTTATCATCTATTATGTTTTAGTATAGCAACAATACAAAATTCTTTTTTATTTCTCTTTTTCTTTATAAAGATAATTTTTAATTAGTGAGTACCAAAAGAGGTTACTCACTAATCAGGAAGTCTAGAATTTAAAAAGGATTAAAGACCACCGCGTCCCCAAACTACAAGAGATAGAGAAAAACTAAATGTAACCATTAAAAAAGCCCAAGCTGCGCTTACGATATCTGGCATAAGTATTACCCCCTTCTATTTATATAACTTTATCCGAACTTACCAGAAGTCGATGCAATTAGGAAAGCAGCGTAAGTGAAAATATAGCCTACCGAGAAGTGCGCTAAACCAACTAAACGTGCTTGTACAATTGATAGTGCTACCGGCTTATCTTTCCAACGTACTAAGTTAGCTAGCGGTGTACGCTCATGAGCCCATGCTAAAGTTTCAATTAATTCTTGCCAGTAGCCACGCCAAGAAATTAGGAACATGAAACCAGTTGCCCAAATAAGGTGACCGAATAGGAACATCCAAGCCCAAACAGATAGACTATTCATTCCAAATGGATTATAACCGTTGATTAACTGTGAAGAGTTTAACCAAAGGTAGTCACGTAGCCAACCCATTAGGTAAGTTGATGACTCATCAAATTGGCTTACGTTCCCTTGCCATAATGTAAGGTGTTTCCAATGCCAGTAGAAAGTTGTCCAACCAATAGTATTTAACATCCAAAAAACTGCAAGGTAAAAAGCATCCCAAGCAGAAATATCACATGTACCACCACGGCCTGGTCCATCACAAGGGAAACTGTAACCAAAATCTTTTTTATCTGGCATTAGTTTAGATCCACGTGCGTCTAAAGCACCTTTAACTAAAATAAGTGTTGTTGTATGTAGTCCTAATGCAATTGCATGGTGAACTAAAAAATCTCCAGGGCCAATTGTTAAGAAAAGTGAATTTGTATTACTGTTAATCGCATCAAGCCAACCTGGAAGCCAAATCGTTTGACTTGCAGCAATCGCTGGGCTATCTGATGAAGAAAGTAAAACATCAAATCCATACAGTGCTTTTCCTTGTGCTGATTGAATCCATTGAGCAAATACTGGTTCAATTAAGATTTGCTTTTCTGGTGTTCCAAAAGCTTGCATAACATCGTTGTGTACATAAAGGCCTAAAGTATGGAAACCTAGGAATAAAGTAACCCAACTAAGATGCGAAATTAAAGCTTCTTTATGATCTAGCATACGTGCAAGAACATTCCCTTCGTTTTGCTCAGGATCATAGTCACGAATAAAGAAAATTGCACCATGTGCAAAAGCCCCAGTCATAATGAAACCAGCAATATATTGGTGATGTGTATAAAGAGCTGCCATTGTTGTAAAATCTTGTGCCATGAAAGCATAAGCAGGTAACGAATATGTATGCTGTGCAACTAAAGATGTAATTACACCAATTGAGGCTAATGCAAGGCCTAACTGGAAATGTAAAGAGTTGTTTACTGTATCATATAAACCTTTATGTCCAGCGCCTAGGCGACCTGACGGTGCTGTATGAGCATCTAAAATTTCTTTCATACTATGACCAATACCAAAATTCGTACGGTACATATGACCAGCAACAATAAAAACTACAGCAATAGCTAAATGATGATGAGCCATATCTGTTAGCCATAAACTTTGTGTCTGAGGATGGAAACCACCTAAGAAGGTAAGAATTGCTGTTCCAGATCCTTCCGTAGTACCAAAAAGATGACTTGCTGTGTCAGGGTTTTGAGCATAAACTGCCCAATTCCCACTAAAAAATGGAGCTAGACCTGCAGGATGCGGTAGAGTACTTAAAAAGTTATCCCAACGTACATGTTGTCCTCTAGACTCTGGAATTGCTACATGGACTAAATGTCCTGTCCATGCTAATGAACTTACACCAAATAAACCAGATAAATGGTGGTTTAGGCGTGATTCAGCATTTTTGAACCAAGAAAGACTAGGTCGGAAAGCAGGCTGTAAATGAAGCCATCCTGCAAATAGCATTAGCGCTGCAACTACAAGTAAGAAAAGTGAACCTTGGTATAGGTCTACATTCGTACGCATACCGATAGTGTACCACCACTGATAAACGCCAGAATATGCAATGTTTACTGGACCAGAAGCGCCACCACGAGTAAAGGCTTCAACTGCTGGTTGACCAAAATGTGGATCCCAAATCGCATGGGCAATTGGTCGGATATGTAATGGATCACTAACCCAAGCTTCGAAGTTCCCTTGCCATGCAACATGGAAAAGGTTTCCTGAAGTCCATAAGAAAATAATTGCTAATTGGCCGAAGTGTGACGCAAAAATCTTTTGGTAAAGATTTTCTTCTGTCATCCCATCATGACTCTCGAAATCATGAGCAGTGGCGATCCCAAACCAAATACGACGAGTTGTCGGGTCTTGTGCAAGACCTTGGCTAAACTTTGGAAATTTTGTTGCCATAGTCTTTTCATCTCCTTGAATTTTCTTTGCGTGCAAACCTTAGTGCGGTTAATCACCACATTTTTTTGATCATAAAATTAGCCTACTGCAATAATACGTGCAAGGAAGAATGACCAAGTTGTGGCAATACCACCTAATAAATAATGAGCAACACCAACGGCACGACCTTGTGTAATACTTAGTGCACGTGGTTGAATTGAAGGTGCTACCTTTAGTTTATTATGTGCCCAAACAATTGACTCAATAAGTTCTTGCCAGTAACCACGACCACTAAATAGGAACATAAGGCTGAAAGCCCAAATGAAGTGTGCTCCTAAGAAAATTAGACCGTATGCAGATAATGCAGAGCCATATGATTGAATAACTTGAGAAGCTTGTGCCCATAAGAAGTCACGTAGCCAGCCGTTTACTGTGTTTGCACTTAATCCAAAGTTACCTCCGGTAATATGCGATACACCTTTTGCAGTAACGTTACCCCAAACATCTGATTGCATTTTCCAACTAAAGTGGAAAATAACGATTGAAATGGAGTTGTACATCCAAAACAGCCCAAGAAAGACGTGGTCCCATGCGGAAACTTGACATGTACCACCTCGACCTGGTCCATCACAAGGGAATCGGAAACCTAAGTTTGCCTTATCAGGGATTAAGCGCGAACTACGTGCAAAAAGAACTCCCTTTAAAAGGATAAGCACAGTTACATGAATTGTAAAGGCATGAATATGGTGAACCATGAAATCAGCAGTTCCAAGTGAAATTGGCATCATTGCAATTTTACCTCCAACTGCAACAATATCACCACCCCAACTAGGGCTTGTGCTAGCTAAAGCATTCGGTGCTGTTAAATTTGGTGCTAGGTAATGAGTTTTTTGTACCCATTGTGCAAAAATTGGCTGAAGTTGGATAGCTGTATCAGAGAACATATCTTGAGGGCGCCCCAGAGCTGACATTGTATCATTATGAATATACAGGCCAAAACTATGGAAACCTAAGAAAATACAAATCCAGTTTAAATGAGAAATAATAGCATCACGGTGACGAATCACACGGTCTAGTAAATTGTTGTAATTATTTGTTGGATCATAATCACGAACCATAAAAATAGCTGCGTGTGCAGCTGCACCAGTTACACAAAACCCCCCGATCCACATATGGTGTGTGAAAAGTGAAAGTTGTGTACCATAATCGGTAGCAAGATATGGGTATGGTGGCATTGCATACATGTGGTGTGCAACAATAATTGAAACAGAACCCATCATAGCTAAATTAATAGCTAACTGTGCATGCCAAGAAGTTGTTAGGATTTCATATAAACCTTTATGGCCTTCACCAGTAAACGGCCCTTTATGAGCTTCTAAAATTTCTTTCATACTATGACCAATTCCCCAATTCGTACGGTACATATGGCCAGCAACAAGAAAAAGAACAGCTAACGCAAGATGGTGATGTGCTGTATCACTAAGCCATAAACCACCAGTTACAGGGTTAAGGCCACCTCGGAATGTTAAAATATCAGTATATTCTGACCAATTTAACGTGAAAAACGGAGCTAAACCTTTACCAAAACTTGGAAAAAGTTGAGCCATTAGTTCACGATTTAATAAAAACTCATGTGGTAGGGGAATTTCTTTTGGATCAACACCCGCATCAAGTAGTTTGTTTACAGGTAAGGCAATATGAATTTGATGCCCTGCCCATGATAAACAACCTAAACCAAGTAGACCAGCTAAATGGTGATTTAGCATTGATTCTACATTTTGGAACCATTCTAATTTAGGAGCAGCTTTATGGTAATGGAACCAACCAGCAAAGAACATTAGTCCAGCCATAAGAAGGCCACCAATCGCTGTACTATAAAGTTGAAGTTCACTTGTGATACCACTTGCTCGCCAAATTTGAAAGAATCCAGAAGTAATTTGGATTCCTTGGAAACCACCACCTACGTCGCCGTTTAAAATTTCTTGGCCAACAATAGGCCAAACAACTTGCGCACTAGGCTTAATGTGAGTTGGATCACTTAGCCAAGCTTCGTAGTTTGAGAATCGAGCACCATGGAAATACATGCCACTGATCCAAATAAAAATAATAGCTAATTGCCCAAAGTGAGCACTAAACACTTTTCTTGAAATTTCTTCAAGATCAGTAGTATGGCTATCAAAATCGTGGGCATCTGCATGAAGATCCCAGATCCAGGTTGTAGTTGCAGGACCTTTTGCTAAGGTACGTGAAAAATGGCCTGGTTTTGCCCATTTTTCAAATGATGTGCTGACAGGGTTACGATCAACAACAATCTTTACTTTTTTTGCTTCTCGTTCCGGTGGGCTAATGGTCATTGAGAATCTCCTCTCTTCAGACGAGATACACGAAAAGCAGACCTTCAATAACGTTTGGCTGCTAGTATCAACTAATACAAGGATTAGGATGCTATTAACAAATCTTAGATTAGAACAAATAAAAAAATACAGTCAGAACAAAGGTAAGTTTTCATATTAATAGTATGCCACAATCCTATCGTGCTTCATGGACAAGTAAAACTTTCTTTAATAAGCCTTTTTAAAATTTACCGGGTATATAAAAGAGCTTTAAGCTTTCTGTTTCTTTAAAGAAACAGAAAGCTTAAAGCTCTTAAAAAAATGGGAACACTAGTGGGTCAGGGAAGAAACGATTAATTTCAATTAGTAAACCAGCAGTAAAACCAAATAATGCCGCAGCAAGAACTGGTGCAGTTGATAAGTAAGTTAGAAAGTTTTTCATAAGAAAATTGTTTCAAAAGTTATTGGGAACAAATGCTACAGGAGCCTTTCCTTTTTGAGTTGGCTGGGACTCGAACCCAGGACCAGTCGGTTAAAAGCCGAGTGCTCTACCAACTGAGCTACCAACTCTTATTGATAGTAAACTTGGAATACAAATAAATGTCAATGTTTTGAACTAAATTTTAAACTGTTAATCAAAAAGAACCGAGATCGCTATCTTCTTGTCCCTTATTAAAATATTAGATATACTAATACTGTTGTCTGACGAAACGATACACTACTGATACTCTCTACCTTATGTTTACCCTAAAAATTTTTGTTTACACTGTAGTGATTTTTTTTGTTTCTTTATTTATTTTTGGGTTCCTTTCAAATGACCCAGGTCGTAACCCAAATGCACGTGATTTTGATTAAGAGATCTATTTGGCTACTTTAAAAAGTAGCCAAATAGATCTCTTAATCAACCTCTAGATTATAGTATATAAATAAAAAAGATTTGTGATATTAGAATTTTTTCTAATATCACAAATCTTTTTTATTTATATAATTCAGTACCTAAACGTAGTGCAAAGATACCTGTTACAAGGGAAGTAAATAGCGCAATAACAAGTTGACTATCTGATAAAGGCATGAAAAACTCCTTTTAATTAGTGAATCTTGTGAAAATTAATTATAGATTACCCTGACGTGCAGAAAGTAAAACGATCACAAGCGGGCCAGCTGCTACGATAAAAAGTAGAGACCCTAATTGGAAAACGATTTCTAAGTTCATTCGGTTACCTCACATTGGATTATCGGAAACTAACAGAAGCTTGCCAAACAAAAGCTAGCAGTAAAAAAAGAACAGGAATAACGGGCAATACATCAACAATTGGATCGAAAGGCGCATACGCTTCTGGTAAACGAGCAAAGACTTCGAAAGATACAAGGTTCATAACTTACCTCTTCAAAACAGTTTTATAGTGATCAGATTCTGCTTTTTGCTGGGTCCACTCTTATAGTATACTCTAGGCTGACTAAAATGCCTATACCTCCTAGTAATAATTAGTAAATAGAGCCTTCTGTCGGATTCGAACCGACGACCGTCGCATTACAAATACGATGCTCTAGCCCCTGAGCTAAGAAGGCAATAGATCTATACCTAATTATACCTTGCTAACTTACAAAAAGCAAGCTTGTATAAGCTTGTTTATATTCTGTGTTACTCTAATGATTACTTAGCAAAAAAATGGAAAACTAACACTAATCAGTAGATAAAGTTAGATTTTTTCTAAAAATTTTTGTTCCCTTTCGCTCTTTTATTTGACTTAAACAAAACTACTTGCTAAAAAAAAGCTTTTATGCTAAAATAAAATTAGCGGGGTAGAGCAGTCTGGTAGCTCACGGGGCTCATAATCCTGGGGTCGATGGTTCAAATCCATCCCCCGCCATCGTCGTTAATAAAAAAAGAAATTAGTTTACTAGTGTAAACAGTCAGTATTTCAAATACTATTCTAATATAAGTAGATGTAAACTATGCGGAAACTTTTTACTCAATTCTTCGGGGCAATGAGCTAATAAATATTCTTTTGTGGAGTGTAGCTAGGTTGGATCATATAAATTTAGCTTATTTTCGATTACAATTGATAGATCATTCAAAAATTTAATTTATGTTTTTAGACTCTATCTACATTTTAAATTATATTTGAAGTTTCAAAGAAAATAGTGCAACTGCTAAATATTATCTTCTTTGCATGATCACTATACCCCAAAAGTTATATAATCAAAAAAAGTGATCATCCACCCTTTCTCAATAAAGTTGTATGTAGTTTTGTAGAAAATTAAATTCAAGTGTTTGAAGATTCTCCTTTGTCAATAAGTAACTATTAAAAATAGAGTTATGAATATAAGATTCGCCTTCCCTAAAACCTGTTTAAGAAAAGCTAGAATGGGGTTAGTTACCTCTATCTAGTTTTTTCAATAGATTCATGTTACTTTAGACTGTGAGTAAAGTTTTTTTTTGTGTCTTAGGTTTTCAGCCCTAGAGACCTATATCTACATACACATGAGTTTAACTAGAAACAAAGTAACACCGATTAAAACAGGAGATATTATCGATTATAAAAACGTTGATTTGCTTCGTAAATTTATTACCGAACAAGGTAAAATATTACCGAGACGCATTACACGTTTGAATGCCAAGCAACAACGTTCTATTACACGCGCAATTAAGCAAGCTCGTGTTCTAGGTTCTCTTCCTTTTGTAACAAAAGAAAGTTAAAATTTATCCAAAGACTAATATTACTTAAAATAGTATTAGTCTTTGGATAAATGCAATATTTTTAAAATTCTACTTTACTGATGCTTTCGCTCCAGCTTCTTCTAGTTGGGCTTTAGCTGCTTCGGCTTCTTCTTTACTAATGCCTTCTTTAATTGTTTTTGGTGTCGATTCAATTACTTCTTTAGCTTCCTTTAATCCTAATGAAGTAATTGCGCGGACAGCTTTAATTACAGCAATTCGTTTGTCTGAAGGAACTTCGTCTAAAATAATATCAAATTCTGTTTTTTCTTCAGATGCTGATGCTCCATCACTAGCTGGAGCTGCCATCATCATCCCCCCACCAACAGGCGCTGAGGCGTCAACACCAAATGTTTCTTCGATTTGTGAAACCAACTCAGCTGCTTCTAAAAGTGTAATTGATTTAAGCTGTTCAATAATAGCATCGGTTGTTGTTGACATAATGAATTCCTCGTTTATAATTTTAATAATAATTCGCTTCCAATTATCGTTTAGAAAATTGTGGAGCTTTACGTGCTTTTTTTAAGCCATATTTTTTTCTTTCTTTTGAAAGAGAATTTCGTGTTAAAAAGCCTTCTGCTTTTAAAACTGCGCGTCGTGCTGGTTGAAGTGCGCACAAAGCCCGTGCTATACCTAATTGAATAGCTTCAGCTTGGCCAGTAAGACCACCACCGGAACATCTTATGATTACATCATACGAACCGTCTTCTAAGCCTACTGAGTCTAAAGGTGCTTGCATTTTCCACGCTGAGCGTGCATTATACTGCATATATTCTGTACCTTCTTTTCCATTAATTAGGATTTTACCGGTTCCACCAGAAACTAACTCTACTTGGGCTGTTGCAGATTTTCTTCTACCTGTAGCTTTTCCCATACTAAACCCTCCTTATAACTTGTTTATTTTGAAAGTTTCTCACGTTTGATTACTTCCTTGCTTTCTCTAGTCTGCTTTTTTATTTTAATCGGGTAAGGTGACCCCAAGTTTATTTTGTAATGCTTCGAGAACTTCCTCTGCTGATTTCACACCAAAGTTTTTTATTTGGAGTAAATCACTTTTCGAGTAATCCAACAGATCCCCTAAAGTATTGATTTGAGCACGTTTCAAACAATTATATGCTCGAGCTGTAATCCCTAAATCTTCAATATTAATAGAATTAAATTTAAACTCGGTTTCTTTGGGATAGTTCTTACCAGTCGATTTTTGGATCTCAACCAACGAATCTCTATTATGAAGTACTTTATTATCTTGCTCGTTGAGCTCAGCTCCATCTAGTTCTTGATAGTCAGATTTATCAAAAGCAGATTGTATAAGTTCATAGCCATCTATGACGTGATAGTCAGCGTAGTCTTTATGTTCTTCAAATAATGCCTTACGGGCTGAGATTAGTGCATTAATAGGTGTTATACTGCCATCTGTCTCTAGGTCCAAATAAAGAACTTCTGGGTAGATTCTGCCCTTAGGTACCGCAGCATAAACAATGTCAGGTTGGCGTAAGATTGTATAGTTAACCTTTATAATCTTTGGTCGACCTGGTAGTAGTAACCAACCGTCCTCCAATTGATCCTCTCCACCTAAAAATAATTCGATCCCCTTTTGGTTGTAATCCGATTTGTTATCGATAATAGAGTTACTACTGACAAACTTAAGATCAAGTGTTAACGATACATCAGGATGGTCTATTGTAAAGAGAGGCTGGTCTGAGTGTATAATGTCAAAATCAGTAGAAATAGGCATTTCACTCCTAATCTTGGAAATGGATCGGGTTGTAACTTCCCCAGGCCCTACCCCAATTATTGAACACGAATGAACTTGTTTGGAAAGTTCCGTTCCATCGTATGTTTCTTGGTGCCTAAACTTTACTTGACTTAAATTGTCCATGATCTGATTAAGCGATTCTTTAACACCGGGGAAAAAAGAATATTCTGCAAAAATCCGCTCGTCTTCTTTATCTCTTATTTTTAAGCGTGGTTTAACTGCAGCGAATTGGTAGACTAGTATATTATCATGTAAACTGTAGCGTAAACTATTGGCAAAAGATGTAGCATGACCAGCATGATAAAAACCAAAAATACGAAATTGTGCTGCGTTATCGTTGGCGCTTTCGTCGAGAAGAAGTTCAATGCGTGGTCCCATAATGTAAAAATCTCCTTATTTCAAATAAACTAAGGCTATGCTGCTTGGAATGGAAGATAGTAACTTAAACCTTTGAATCTGTTACGAAAATGCCAAGCTTATTTTGGAATGTTTCGGGAACTTCCTCTACTAAACTGGCACTAAACTATCTGAATTTCAATTAAGCTAGTAGAGTTCCGGCTTAAAAAACAAAAATTTATACTCGTCGTTTCTTTGGTGGTCTACACCCATTGTGGGGTACTGGAGTAATATCCCTTATCATTGTGATTCCTAACCCTGTTGATTGTATCGCACGAATAGCAGTTTCACGTCCTGAACCCGGGCCTGTTACAACAATTTCAACATTGCGCATACCTTGATCCATTGATTGTCGTGCTGCTTTTTCTGTAGCACTTTGTGCTGCAAAAGGTGTACTTTTTCTTGCCCCTTTAAACCCACAGCCCCCAGCTGAAGACCAAGAAACAACACCACCTTTAGAATCAGTAATTGTTACAATTGTATTGTTAAAAGTTGCTTGGATGTGGACTACCCCTTTGATTACTTTCTTTTTTACTTTTCTAGTATTTATTTTTTTTTGTTGACGTGCCATAGTATTTTTTTAAGAAAAACTGAATGAAAGAGAAGTATATTTTGAAATACAGTAATAGAATTAAACTTTTCGCGCGTAATATTCGACAACTAGGAGTTCATTAATCTGAAGTGAAATCCAATTTCGTTGAACAAAACCTTTTACCTCACCCAGAAGGTTTTCTTGGTTCCAAGTTAGATGTTCAGGTAAAGCAATTGTTCCATTGATTTCAAGGTAGTTTTTAACTAATTTAATCGAGGATTGAGTTGTTTTGACTGTGATTCTATCTTTTGGACGGCAAGTATAACTTGGAATATCAACAGAAGAATCATTTACAAGAATATGCCCATGATTAACTAATTGCCTTGCTGCGACAATTGTAGGTGCCATCCCTAATCGAAATACAATATTGTCTAAACGCATCTCGAGTAATTTAAGTAAAACTTCTCCCGAAGAACCTTTAGCTTTTTTTGCTTTCTTCATATAATTAAGAAGTTGGCGTTCATTTATTCCATAGTTGAAACGAAGCTTCTGCTTTTCACGTAAGCGAATACTATATTGCGAAGCTTTTTGATTGTTTTGAGTTGCTCCATGTTGGCCAGGTGGGTTTCCTTTTTTAGAAATTTTTCTTGTAAACCCTGGTAGTTCTCCAAGACGTCGAACAATTCGTAAACGCGGACCTCGATATCTAGACATAAAAAATTAGATGAATTCCATTTACACTCAACAAAACTAGTTGGCGGAGTTAGTTAACTTCAACTCAAGGATGTTTTCACTTTCTTCTAATATAGCATAATTTATAAAAGAAACAAACTATTTTTAACCAGTTAATCTTGTTTTTCTAAAACACGATGGGTAGAATATATACAATAAAGAAAAATAGTTTGCAATTTTCGAGTAATTATGATGACTTCTCTTTTACCTTCTATCTTAGTTCCGTTAATTGGGTTAGTTTTCCCAGCCGTTGCTATGGCTTCACTTTTCCTTTACATTGAACAGGACCAAATTAGTTAGTTAAAGTTTTTTACTTCTTTTAGATTTACTTTTTGAGTAACTTGGAATGGAAGAGAAAATTCGAATAATTTTGATTGTCTTCCCTCTAACAACTGTTAGGGGGTTGCTAGGCACTAAATCCTTAAGTATCTTGCCCATAGGAACGCTAGAAGTTAAGCTAGTAATGATTCAGTAGTTAGGATTGTTCCTTTCTCTTCAAGACATCCTCTTCTTGCACATCCTTTGATTGCAAGGCATACTCTACCTAGATAAAAGGAGTTAATTATGGCAGGTTCAACAGGAGAACGCCCTTTTTCTGATATTGTTACAAGTATTCGTTACTGGGTTATTCACAGTATTACAATTCCTTCTTTATTTGTTGCAGGCTGGCTTTTTGTAAGTACAGGCCTTGCTTATGATGTTTTTGGAACACCACGTCCAAATGAATACTTTACAGAAGCAAGACAATCAACTCCACTTATTACCGATCGTTTCAATGCTTTAGAGCAATTAGAAACACAAGTATAATTTGTAGAAAAAAAGGACAAAAATGACAAGCAATAAAACCTTTACATACCCTATCTTTACTTTCCGTTGGCTTGCAGTTCATGCGCTAGCTGTACCTACTGTTTTTTTCTTAGGTTCTATTTCTGCTATGCAGTTTATTCAGCGATAAGCCAGAAATAATATTTACAAGGCTTCTATATTTACTTAAGATTTTTGGAGATTTTTATGACACAACCTAATCCAAACAAGCAACAAGTTGAATTAAACCGTACAAGTTTATATTGGGGTTTACTTTTAATTTTTGTTTTAGCAGTTTTATTTTCTAGCTATATTTTCAACTAACCAGGTCTAGCTATTAGTAAGAGCACTGAGTGACAGGTGGTTTAGTTTTGAAAACGGAGTATGCTTTATGGCAAATACTGGAACAAAAGGAAGAATTCCTTTATGGCTTATTGGTACAGTAGTCGGACTTGCAGCTATTGGTCTACTATCTCTTTTCTTTTACGGATCGTATTCAGGTCTAGGCTCATCGCTTTAAGAAATTTTGATTTCAGGCTGTTCCAAAGTACGGCCTGAAAGACAAACCACTTTTTAAAAAATTCTTATGGATATTTCTAAAATTTCTAAATATATATCAAAGCATTTTACACATCATACTATTCTCCTAGTTCCACATTTTGCATTTCTTATTGGTATAGCAAGGGTTATTAATACACAAAGATTCCTTGTAGTAAAGTACTTATGGCTAACTGTAGTCGGTTTAGTATATATTTGGTTCACAGGTTACCAAGGGGAAGGTGAAAGAACATGGATGCGTTGGTTATCTGATACAGAAGTCTTTTTAAACTGGTGGGAAATTACCTTTTTCGCTGAGCTTTTTTCCCGTTTATTTTTTCTATTAATTTGGGTCTCTTGTTTTTTCTCTTAATCGGTAGGTATACTAAGAGTAGTATATTTAAACAAAAAAATCATGGTTGAACCACTTTTATCCGGTATCGTGTTAGGATTTATTCCAGTTTCCATTGCAGGTTTATTCGTTACAGCATATCTCCAATATCGCCGTGGAGATCAACTTAATTTATAATTCATTTATGAAGTTTGCGTAGGATAAAACCTACGCAAATACTTTTGCAGAATCTTTACCTTTTTTGTATAATAATAAGTAAGAGTAATAGGAATGTAGCGCAGTTTGGTAGCGCATTGCATTTGGGTTGCAAGGGTCGCAGGTTCGAATCCTGTCATTCCTATTGGTAAAAAGCTTAAAATAAAAAATTATTTATCAGATTTCTTTACTCACAAAAAGCAGGTATTGCATAATGGTAGTGCCCTTGCCTTCCAAGCAAGAGGCGGGGGTTCGATTCCCCCTACCTGCCTTTTACTTTAGGATATAGCTTTTAGTTACTAGCTTCCTTCTTATTTTTAGAAGGTAACTCGCTATTCTTTTTTTAGCAAATCATTTATCGATAGAACAAAACATATTAGACAATTAAACCCCCTAAAAAGATATATGTGAACAAAAGTAATAGCATTTTCGATTGGATTTACCATTAGATCATAGTTTTGTAAACAATAATACCATACAACTAAATTTTAATTTTGTTGGTTTGTACTTTTTGATTCCATTCTCATTTGTAGCATAATCATTTCCTCTTGGGCTTGAATATGAGAAAAATTGCTGTTTAGTTTTTGACTTCTACTTAAAAAACTCTCCGAGTAAAAAATTAATTCTTTTAATCTTTGGAGCCCAAGTCATTGACTTGGGCTCCAAAGATTAAAAGAATTAATTTATCTGCATTAAAGCGTATCCATTGCTTCAAATTCAAACTTAATTTCTTTCCAAACTTCACAAGCTGCAGCAAGTTCAGGAGACCACTTACAAGCTGCACGCATAACATCTCCACCTTCACGAGCAAGGTCACGACCTTCGTTACGTGCTTGTACACAAGCTTCAAGAGCTACACGGTTTGCAGCAGCACCTGGAGCGTTACCCCATGGGTGACCTAAAGTACCACCACCGAACTGAAGACATGAATCGTCACCGAAAATCTCTACTAGAGCTGGCATATGCCATACGTGAATACCACCTGAAGCAACTGGCATAACACCTGACATACCACACCAATCTTGTGTAAAGTAAACACCACGTGAGCGGTCTTTCTCTACGTATGGATCACGCATAAGGTCTACGAAACCTAGCGTTACTTCGCGCTCACCCTCAAGTTTACCTACAACAGTACCTGAATGAAGGTGGTCACCACCTGACATACGAAGAGCTTTTGCAAGTACACGGAAGTGAATACCGTGGTTACGCTGACGGTCAATTACAGCGTGCATAGCACGGTGAATATGAAGAAGTAGACCATTGTTACGACAGTAAATAGCAAGTGATGTGTTTACAGTGAAACCACCTGTAATGTAGTCATGCATAACAATAGGTACACCTAGATCACGTGCAAACTCAGCACGAAGCATAACTTCTTCAGAAGTAGCTGCTGTTGCGTTAAGGTAGTGCCCTTTAATTTCACCAGTCTCTGCTTGTGACTTATAAATAGCCTCAGCACAGAAAAGGAAACGGTCTCTCCAACGCATGAATGGCTGTGAGTTTACGTTCTCATCATCCTTAGTGAAATCAAGACCACCACGAAGACATTCGTATACAGCACGGCCATAGTTCTTTGCAGAAAGGCCTAGCTTAGGCTTAATTGTACAACCAAGAAGAGGACGTCCGTACTTGTTTAGACGGTCACGTTCAACCTGAATACCGTGTGGAGGGCCTACGAAAGTCTTACAGTAAGCTGAAGAAATACGTAAATCTTCTAGGCGAAGTGCACGTAATGCCTTGAAACCAAATACGTTACCAACGATTGAAGTAAATAGGTTTGTTACAGAACCTTCCTCAAAAAGATCGATTGGGTATGCAATGTAACAAATGTACTGCTCACTTTCACCTGGAACTGGCTCAATATCGTAGCAACGACCTTTGTAACGGTCTAGCTGAGTTAGACCGTCTGTCCATACTGTAGTCCAAGTACCTGTTGATGACTCAGCTGCTACTGCAGCACCAGCTTCTTCAGGTGGAACACCAGGCTGAGGAGTCATACGGAAAGCTGCTAGGATATCTGTATCCTTAACTTGGTAATCAGGAGTGTAGTATGTAAGACGGTAATCTTGTACACCAGCTTTAAAGCCTGCACCTGTTCGAGTTTGAGTTTGTGGTGACATGGTTGCCTCCGAAATTGTATTGTAATTTTGGGATTCTGAATCTGCTCGTTATTCTTTTTCCTAGTAAGCTTTTGGTTTAGAACTGGGGCGAAAGGATTCGAACCTCTGAATGACGGGGCCAAAACCCGTTGCCTTACCACTTGGCCACGCCCCAACTATATTGAGAATAGCATAAATGCTGGACGAACATCAAAAAAGGATTTGTCTTTAGTACTACCCCTTGTCTAATGACGAATCTAGGGGTAGTACTAGTGAATAGAATTAGAAGTTCATTTCTGCTAATTGTACTTTTTCGAATTGTTTCTTTTTTAAAACTAAGAAAACTTGGCCAATAATCGTAAATGCAAGGAAAATAAATAAACCAACGATACGTGATGGGTCTTGTAAAACAACTTCAGTTTCAGTCTGACCAAAACCACCTACATTTGGATTATTTGTTAATGGTTGGTCGGCTTTCACTGTTTGTCCTTCTGATACAAGTAATTCTGGACCAGCAGGGATCGTATCTACAACTTTTGAGCCATCAGCTTTTGTTATCGTAATTTCTGTTGTTTTCTTCGAAGTAACGATACTTGAAACACTTCCAGCTGCAGATGCGTTATAAACTGTATTGTTACTTTTTTCACCTGTTGGGTAAATTTGACCACGTCCACGGTTCCCCCCTAAATAAATCGGGTATTTTAGAAAGTAGACATCTTTATCAGTAGCTGGATCAGGAGATAAAATAGGGAAAGTCATTTCACTATATGTTTTTCCCGGTACTGGGCCTACAACAATAATGTTTTTCTGCTTTTCGCTGTAAGGCTGGAAATATAAGTTACCAACTTTAGCTTTTAATTCTTCTGACATTCTTTCTGGTGGAGCAATCTGGAATCCTTCTGGAAGAATAAGTACTGCACCAACATTTAAAGGGCCTTTTTTACCATTCCCTAAAACTTGCTTTACTTGTTTATCATAAGGAATTTCTACAACTGCTTCAAAAACAGAATCTGGTAGTACAGCTTGCGGGACCTCTATATCTACTGGTTTTTGTGCTAAATGGCAGTTAGCACAAACAATACGGCCTGTAGCTTCACGCGGGTTCTCATAACCCTGCTGTGCATAAACTGGGTAAGCTTGGGCAGGTGTAGAAAAACAAGCTGAGCTTAAGAAAACTAGGATGCCTGCGAACAGGGATTGGATTTTAAAACGATTTATTAAAGGAGTTTGCATAATTGAGTACTTATCAACGAATTTATTCTTATTATAAACACCTCTGTGCTTTTTAACAGCAAAAAGGAATTACCATTCTGGTAAACGTAATAGAAAAGATTAGGGTTAGTCTAATCCTTCTATAGAAACTTGTAAAAAAGAAGCTAATTGTGCAGCTTTCTTTTCAATTTCACCAATCGTAATAGGTTGCCCGATACGTGTTAGTGGGATTTCTGGTCTTCCTTTCACACGAATGTATAAAGCACGCTTTGGGTTGATTCCTTCTTTTAATTCAACGCGGATAGCTTCAATATCTTTTAACAAATAGGTTAATTGAATTCGACGGTTTTTCCCTGGAAATCCAAGTCGAAAAATGCTCATTGTGCCATTAGTTTTATTAAACTCGTTGTAGCCTTCACCTACACTCCATAGTAGAATTAAACCTAAGTAAAAACTTAATAAAAAGCCAACAATTCCATAAAAACACATTACTAAACCTTGTGGAAAAAAAAGAATTTCTTTTGCATCAAGAAAGGGTAAAATATTAAAACCTAAATAACTTGATAAGCCAACAAGAAAGAATCCTAAAGCACCAAAAAACAAAATAGTTGCCCAACAATAATTACTTAAACGTCTGGACCCAACCACTTGTTCGCGGAACACTAAGTCTTCTGGCTTATCGGGAGAAGAATTGTAAACGTTCACCTATTTAATGGACTTACTTTTTTTTTCTTTATTACATGCCTTGTCACTGCAACATGGCCTTTAGTTTCTAGTGTAAAGAATAAATTTGACCAAGTCTAGAAGCAGAACAAGAGCAACAAATACTTTATGGAAAATCACTAGACTAGTAATTTCCCATTGATAGAGATTATCGAGTTATTGGTTCAAGAAATACAACTCTTGAACCAATAACTGGGATGAAAAGAGTCTTTACTAGAAAAACTAGGCTTTAATTTCTAATACTACACCAGCACCAACAGTACGGCCGCCTTCGCGAATTGCAAAGCGCATACCTTTTTCAATTGCAATTGGTTGAATTAATTCAACTTCCATTTTAATTCGGTCACCTGGCATAACCATTTGTGTCGCTGAATCATCATCTGCACGGAAAGATTCAATTTTACCTGTAACATCTGTTGTACGTACATAAAACTGAGGTCGGTAACCTTCAAAGAATGGAGTATGACGGCCACCTTCTTCTTTAGTTAAAATATATACTTGAGAGTCAAATTTTGTATGAGGTTTAATTGTACCTGGTTTTGATAGAACCATACCACGTTCAATTTGTTCTTTTTGTACACCACGTAGAAGAACACCGACATTATCTCCAGCCATTGCATCTTCAAGACTTTTTTGAAACATCTCAAGGCCTGTAACCGTAGTTTGAGGAACTTCTTTCGAAAGACCTACCATATCGACTGTATCTCCAACTTTGACAATTCCACGCTCAACACGCCCTGTTGCTACAGTACCACGCCCTGTAATTGAAAAAACATCCTCAACAGCCATTAAGAAGTCTTTATCAGTCTCACGAGTAGGTGTTGGGATATATGTATCCACAGCTTCCATTAGTGCGATGATTTTATCAACCCACTCGTTATCCCCTTTCTTTAAAGTAGGTGATGATGTTAAAGCTTCTAGTGCAAGTAAAGCTGAACCTGGTAGAACTGGAATATCATCGCCTGGGAAATCGTAATTACTTAAAGTTTCACGTATTTCCATTTCAACTAATTCTAGAAGTTCTTCATCATCAACCTGATCTTGTTTATTTAAAAACACAACCATGTTAGGTACACCAACTTGTTTTGCTAAAAGAATATGCTCTTTCGTTTGAGGCATAGGGCCGTCTGCAGCTGAAACAACAAGAATTGCCCCATCCATTTGTGCAGCACCAGTAATCATATTTTTTACATAATCAGCATGGCCAGGACAGTCAACATGAGCGTAATGACGATTTTCTGTTTCATATTCGACATGTGCTGTGTTAATAGTAATTCCTCGAGCACGTTCTTCTGGAGCCGAATCAATATCAGCATAACCTTTTGCAGAACCACCGCCAGCTGCTGACATAGTCATTGTAATTGCAGCAGTTAAAGTTGTTTTACCGTGATCAACGTGACCAATAGTACCGATGTTTACATGGGGTTTTGTACGTTCAAATTTTTCGCGTGCCATAAAATACTCAACTAGTTTATTTTGGGTTTGATTTTGGTTTCTGTTTGAATTCGAATCTTGACAGTTTAACTATTAAAAGCGAAATTGGGAAAAAGCTTTATTGGCCTCAGCCATACGATGCATTTCTTCACGTTTTCGCGTTGCATTGCCCGTTTGGTTTGAAGCATCAATAATTTCGTTTGCAAGTTTAGAATACATTTCACGGCCAGGTCGGTTTCGAGCTGCTTCAACAAGCCAGCGTAAACCTAACGTTGTGCCTCGTTCTGTACTTACTTCTAAAGGTACTTGAAAAGTCGATCCACCTACTCGGCGAGATTTTACCTCAACCATAGGTGTTATGTTAAAAATAGCTTGCCTTAGTACTTCTAAAGGGTCTTTTTGTGTAGATTCTTCTACTTTCTTTAAAGCTTGGTAAAGGATATTTTGTGCAAGACTTTTCTTTCCACATTGTAAAAGTCGATTTGTTAACATGCTAACTAAGCGGCTACGATAAATAGGGTCTGGGGTAATTATTCTTTTTTTTGGTGTATTTCGACGTGACATTTTTATAAGTATTCAAAAAGTTTAAATGGATCAAAAAAAAGTAAACAAAGCGTTATTTTTATTCTTTTGGTCTTTTTACTCCATATTTGGAGCGGCTTTGGGTACGATCTTTCACTCCTGCAGTATCTAAAGAACCTCGTACAATATGATAACGTACTCCTGGTAAATCTTTCACACGCCCGCCTCTGACTAAGACAACTGAATGTTCTTGTAAATTATGGCCGATACCAGGGATATAAGCTGTAACTTCAAATCCAGAGGTTAAACGGACACGCGCTACTTTACGTAAAGCTGAATTAGGTTTTTTTGGTGTTGTTGTATAGACTCGTGTACAAACACCACGGCGTTGTGGGCAAGATTGTAAGGCAGGGGATTTTGTTTTCTTTTCTATTTTCTCACGCTGAGAGCGGACTAATTGTTGAATCGTAGGCATACTATCTTAAGCAGGGGGTAAAAAAGATTTTTTTCAGATGGTTTCAAATGGACATTTAGCTAAAACAAAATCCATCAAAGCTTTAAATGAAATTGGGTCCAAGATAGCAAGTTGTGCTAGAACTTTTCGATTTAATTCAATATTTGTTTGCTTCAAGTAATGGATTAGTTGGCTATAGTTTACTCCATACATACGTGCAGAAGCATTAATACGACGAATCCATAATTGACGAAATTCAATTTTTCTTTTTCGTCGATCCACATAACTGTATCGAAGTGCTTTTAAATTTTGTTGATTAGCTGTACGAAAAAGGGATGAATGCGAACCTACATATCCTTTATTTAGTTTCAAAATACGTCGTCGTCTTTTTCGTGCGACAGCACCACGTTTTACTCGGGTCATGGGGTTCTCCTAAAATAGGTAAACAATATACTTAATTTTTCATTTTTGTTTTCCTTCTTCAATAAGGAAGAATAGAAGAAAGAAAATGATTACTTTCCTACGGCATTTGTGCCTCTCTTTTATCTTACTAAATCTTGCAACGAACGTCTACGGTTTTTTTTATAGGATTGACAATCCTAAAGCAGATATGCGATCATAAAATCAAGAGAAAGGGATCGTAGTTCAATTGGTTAGAGCACCGCCCTGTCAAGGCGGAAGTTGCGGGTTCGAGTCCCGTCGGTCCCGAAAAAATAAGTAAGTAATACTTTAAATACTTTGTATTTTTCTCGTCCTTGAGAAAAATACAAAGTATTTAAAGTATTACTTACTTGCTAGAAAAGTTGTACGGTATTCTACAATAGCTTCCTTAAGAAGTTCTTCAGCTTCTTTAGAAAAAGCTTTAGTTTCACTAATACCTTTACCAATTTCTGGTTTCGTTGTATTTACATACTCACGAAGTCCTACTAAGAATTGGCGAACGTCAGAAACTTCAAGTGGTTGTAAATAACCATTTACACCTGTGTAAATAGTTACAACTTGATCAGCAACAACAAGTGGACTTGATTGTGCTTGCTTCAGAAGTTCACGTAGTCGAACACCACGTGCAAGTTGATTCTGTGTTGCTTGATCAAGATCAGAAGCAAATTGAGCAAAAGCTTCTAATTCAGCAAATTGAGCTAATTCTAGTTTAAGCTTACCTGCAACCTGTTTCATTGCCTTAATCTGTGCAGCTGAACCTACTCGTGATACAGAGATACCTACGTTAATAGCTGGTCTGATCCCGGAGTTAAAGATATCAGCAGATAAGAAAACTTGTCCATCTGTAATTGAAATTACATTTGTTGGAATGTAAGCAGAAACGTCACCAGCTTGTGTTTCAATGATTGGTAAAGCTGTCATACTACCTTCGCCTAATGCACTACTTAACTTTGCTGCTCGTTCAAGAAGACGTGAGTGTAGGTAAAAAACATCTCCAGGGTAAGCTTCACGACCTGGTGGACGGCGTAAAAGAAGTGACATTTGACGGTATGCCTGTGCTTGCTTTGATAGGTCATCATAAATTACAAGCGTATGGCGACCTGTGTACATAAAGAACTCAGCCAAAGCTGCACCAGTATATGGTGCTAAGTACTGCAGTGTTGCAGGAGCATCAGCATTCGCAGCAACAATGATTGAGTACTCCATTGCTCCACGATCTTCTAGCGTAGTAACAATTTGTGCTACCGAAGAAGCTTTCTGGCCGATTGCTACGTATACACAAATAACACTTTCACCTTTTTGGTTTAGAATTGTATCTGTTGCTACTGCAGTTTTTCCTGTTTGGCGGTCACCAATAATAAGTTCACGCTGGCCACGACCAATAGGAATCATTGAGTCGATAGAAATCAGTCCTGTTTGAAGCGGTTCGTAAACGGATTTACGTGCAATAATTCCAGGAGCTGGTGATTCAATTAGTCGAGACTCTGTTGAAGCAATTTTCCCTTTACCATCAATAGGTCGGGCTAATGCATCAACTACACGGCCTAAAAACGCTTCACCTACAGGTACTTGCGCAATTTTTCCAGTTGCTTTTACCGAATCCCCTTCTTGGATTGCAAGGCCAGAACCCATAAGAACTGCACCAACGTTATCTGCTTCTAAATTTAAAGCAATACCTACAGTTCCATCTTGGAATTCTACAAGTTCCCCTGCCATTACTTTTTCTAGCCCGTAAATACGTGCAATTCCATCACCAACTTGAAGAACTGTACCTACGTTCACTACTTGAACTTCTTTATTGTAAGTCTCAATCTGTTGGCGAATAATACTGCTAATTTCGTCTGGTCTAATTTTTACCATAGGAGTCAATAGGGTTTAGGTTTCAATAAAAAGGTAAATCATTTTTGCCAAACATAAGTTTGGAGTGTAAATTTATTTTAGATGCTTCCTAACAAAGCAATATTTAAATCAATTACACGTCTTTGTAAATTTGTATCTAATCGTTTTGTAACAGTTTGCACTGCTTGTTGAAGAGCAAGTTCACGAACACGTTCAGAAACTTCTTGAACAGCTTTCTCTTCTTCAAAACGTAGGCTAACTTCTTTTGTATCCTCTAAACGCTTCATATCTTCTTCTGCACGCTCTAGAAGATTTGTTCGTCCTTGGCTTGCTGTAGAAAGACCTTGAGCACGTATTTCTTCAGCTTTTGCTTTAGCAACTGAAAGTTGTTCTTTTGCAGCTTCTAATTTAGCTGTAGCTTCTTTAAAACGCTCTTCAGCATCTGTTAAGCTTTTTACGATCAATTCTTTACGGTTTGTAAGAATTGACTGAAGTATATCACCTCCAAAGTAAACTAGTGCACCTACTACAACGGCTAAGTTTAGCACGTTTGTTTCTAATAAATTTGTATTAATCCCAAAACCTTCGCCTAGTGGCAATTGGGTAAGTGTAACGATCACAAGTAAGAAACCTCCCTTTTTTTCGATTATACTAGTTAACTTTTCTAAGTGTTATGACTAACACTTAGAAAAGTTTAAACCAATATTGATTTTAGCCTACAAAAGGGTTTGCAAAGATAATTGCAAGAGCAACTACAAGACCATAAATCGTTAGGGCTTCCATGAAAGCTAGTGAAAGAAGAAGAGTACCACGGATTTTACCTTCAGCTTCAGGCTGACGAGCAATACCTTCTACTGCTTGACCAGCTGCAGTACCTTGACCAATACCAGGACCAATTGCACCTAGACCAATAGCAAGACCAGCACCGATAACTGAAGCAGCACAAATTAATGGGTTCATGAGAATCTCCTTAAGTAAAAAAAAAAATGAAATAAAAATATCTTCTCGTTATGTCAGGTGAATACAAAGATCACTTGAAAGACCTGGTGTACCAATACGAAGAGGTAATGTCAGATTAACTATAACCTACCAAGTTAATACGGCTTTTCAAAGCTGTTTTTCTACTTTTATAGCCTTGGCTAGTAATTAATTTTCAAAATTAATGGCCGTTTAAAGCTTCCCCAATATATGCACCTGAAAGGGTAGCAAAAATAAGTGCTTGAATTGCACTTGTGAAAAGACCAAGGAAGATCAGTGGGATTGGGATTACGAGTGGTACTAATGAGATTAAAACCGCTACAACTAGTTCATCTGCCAGGATATTACCAAAAAGTCGGAAACTTAAAGAAAGTGGCTTTGTGAAATCCTCTAGGATATTAATTGGAAGTAAAATAGGTGTCGGTTCTACGTACTTTTGGAAATACCCTAAACCTTTTTTAGCAATCCCTGCATAGAAATAAGCTGTTGAAGTAAGTAAAGCTAAACCTGCAGTTGTATTAATATCATTGGTTGGTGCACCAAGTTCGCCATGTGGAAGTTCAATAATTTTCCAAGGGATTAATGCTCCAGACCAGTTCGATACAAAAATGAATAAAAACATTGTACCAATGTAAGGTGTCCAACGTAAATATTCTTTTTCACCAATTTGAGTTTTTGCGATATCGCGAATAAACTCTAAAACATATTCAACTAAATTTTGACCGCCTTCAGGGATAGCTTTTAAATCACGAGTAGTTGCTACAGCAAAAGCTAAAATTAGTGCAATAACGATCCAAGAATTAATAAGCACTTGCCCATGAACTTGATATTCACCAAAGTTCCAGTAAAAATGCTCACCTACTTCGACGCTTGCCAGTTCATACATTGAATTAATAAAAAGTGTGTCCATGAAAAAATCTTCCTCCTCAATCAGTAAGCAATTAGGCAATTGCCTTTAGTTTACCAAGATCAGGAGTTTATTGTTAGTTCATTTGTATTTTTTTTATAAAGAATATACTACGGGTAGGATTCGAACCTACACAGAACAACTTAGAAGGTTGATGCCCGTCCATTAGGCGACCGTAGCAAAAACAGCTACCCCAGTATAGGATAGCTGTGAAAAAAGTCCTAGCATTTTTTATTATTCATAGCCAAAAACAGTACTAAAAACTTCCTGTACTTTAGTACCCGAATCAATCGATTCGAGAGGATCTTTTCGTAAACGGTGGCGTAAGCAAAGTGTAACAATTTTAAAAATATCTTCAGCTGTTACCTCTGTTCGATTGTCAAAAGCTGTAAGCGCCTTTGCTGCACGATTCGTTACAATATCTCCTCTTAAACCATCTACGTTTAATTCAGAGCAGATTTGTGAAATTTTTACTTGAAGTTCATAATCTAGACCAATCGAGTCTGCTAATAAAAGTTTACGTGCAGCTGTGATTTTATCTGTTAATGCATCTTGAGAGTCTTGGTATTCATCTCGAAATTCTTTTGGAAATTCATCAAAACGTGTACGCTGCTCTACAATTTTTACACGTAAATCAGGTTCGCGTACAGTACCAATTTGTGCATGCATTCCAAAACGGTCAAGTAATTGTGGACGTAATTCGCCTTCTTCTGGGTTTCCCGATCCAACTAGAATAAAGCGTGCAGGGTGGCAAATCGAAATTCCTTCACGTTCCACAGTATTCCAACCTGAAGCTGCCGAATCCAGTAAAACATCAACTAAATGATCGTCAAGTAAATTTACTTCATCGACATATAAGATACCACGATTTGCCTTGGCTAGTAAACCTGGTTCAAAAGCTTTCACACCTTCAGTTAAAGCTTTCTCAATATCAATTGTACCACAAACACGATCTTCTGTCGCACCTAATGGTAAATCAACCATAGGGATTTTCATTGTTGTTATCGGCAGATCTTTTTCTTTAGAATCCAAAGGATCAGAGTTAAATGGATCATCTTGAATAACTTCGATTTCTGGGAGTAAATCAACAAGTGCACGTACTGTTGTTGACTTTCCAGTTCCGCGATCTCCCATAATCATAACGCCACCGATCTTTGGATCAATAACATTTAAGATTAAAGCTAATTTCATTTCTTCTTGACCTACAATAGCTGTAAAAGGGAAAACTGGTCTTTCATTTCTTGTTTCACTCATTGTGTTCCTCGACTCTAAGGCAGGACGAATTACTACCTAGGAAGTATTTCTTAATTACTTCTTATATGATATACAATATTTGAAAAAAAAGTAACTGTTAATTTTTTTCTCTACTATTGGAAAATTAGAGACCTTAGAGAAAAGTGTTACACTACGAAGTAGACTAGGTTTGCAATATTTGTATACGGTTATCTTATACTTCTTTAATTATTATCATTTATAAAATATAAGGGGGCACTTTGTTTATTCTAGAAGATTATGTGTATGTTTTCATTTTTTTCTTAATCGCTTGTTTAATACCTTTTGGGGCTTTAAGTCTTTCCAGCCTAGTGCGACCAAAAGGAATTGGCCCTGAAAGGCGTACAACTTATGAGTCAGGGATTGAACCTATGGGAGAAGCTCGAATCCAATTCAATATTCGGTATTATATGTTTGCCTTACTTTTTGTTTTGTTTGATGTAGAAACTTTATTTCTATATCCTTGGGCAGTTACTTTTAATCAATTAGGTTTATCAGCTTTTATTGAAGCATTTATTTTTATTTCAATTCTTGTTTTAGGTTTAGTATATGCATGGAGAAAAGGAGCACTAGAATGGTCATAGAAAAAAAAGCTGAACTTACTATCTACTCAGTAGAATCATCAAAAATTACTGAAGAATTATCCACAAATGTTATTTTTACTACATTAAACGATCTCTATAACTGGGCACGTTTATCAAGTCTTTGGCCCCTTTTATATGGAACAAGTTGTTGTTTTATTGAATTTGCCTCGTTAATTGGCTCACGATTTGATTTTGATCGCTTTGGTTTAGTACCCAGATCGAGTCCTCGACAAGCAGATTTAATTATAACTGCTGGGACTGTGACTATGAAGATGGCTCCCTCGCTAGTACGTCTTTATGAACAAATGCCTGATCCAAAATATGTGATTGCAATGGGTGCTTGTACAATAACAGGAGGAATGTTTAGTACAGATTCTTATACTACGGTCCGTGGAGTCGATAAATTGATTCCTGTGGATGTATATTTACCAGGTTGTCCGCCCAAACCTGAAGCTATCATTGATGCAGTCATTAAACTCCGTAAAAAGGTTTCCCAAGAAGAAACCCTATTACGCGGTTCAAAAGAACAGAAACATAAATTCTATACAATTAAACATGAGTTAAAGCCTTCAGCTGCTATTTACACAGGTAAATATATGCAAGAAAACAGCCGAAGTTCTTCAGCCCTATTAGACGTAGCTAAAACCAAAGAGTTATTTTTACAAGCGAAAACAACTGCAAACCTTGAAGTATAGACAAATTTTTGCCCTTATCGAAGGATTTTATTTCTTTTTTTTTGTCTACAAGGCAAAGAAACCCACTTTTCAGCGAATAGAAAAGTGGGTTTCTTTTTAGATGAAAATTATCTTTGAATTACCTGCTAGTAAGTGCTTCTTTTTTCTTAGCTTTTTCTTTAATGTCTTTCCAAGTTGGTGCTTTTCCAAGTGAAAGAATTGAAGTTTGTACAGAAAAACCTGTTCCAGCTGGTATTAGACGTCCAATAATAACATTTTCTTTTAATCCATCAAAAAAGTCATATTTTGTTTGAAGAGACGCCTGGGTTAATACACGAGTCGTCTCTTGAAAACTAGCTGCTGAAAGAAAACTTTCTGTTCTTAAAGCTGCTTTTGTAATACCTATAACCATTGGCTCATAAATAGGAGCAGTTAGATTATATTGATTTGCTAATCTACAGCAATTTTCAAGTTCATAGAATTCGACTAAGTCTCCATAAAGGAAACTTGTTAGTCCACCATTCTCAATAAAAACTCTTGAAGTCATTTGCTTTGTAATTATCTCAACATGTTTATCTGAAATATTTACTCCCTGTGACTGGTAAACTCTTTGTACCCCAGCAACTAAATCTTGTTGTATTCTTAGAATACTTTCTTTTGCTGCTATCTCTACAGAAGTGTATTCCCTTTTTTTAAACTTTTCAAAATGATTCACTAATTGGTCATGAGAATTATTTAGAATTGGTTGTAAAGCTTTTGTTCGCCTTGCTTCAAATAATTCCTCTACTTTAGGTAAACCTTGAACAATATCTTCAGTTTTAGATTTAATATAAAATAACGTTAAAAGAAGTGTTCCTTCGTAGACTAAAGCTTTGGTTCTCGTTCTTATTGAACGTTTACCTCCTGATGGGCAAAGGTAAGGCAAACCATTACGCAGAAGTAAACTATCGCGTCTAATTTGCTCAACTTTTCCGGAACTAGGAGAAATTAACCCGGGTTCAATTATAGAACCATCTACAAGCAGGCGGCCTAGTAAAGAGGGCTGAGGACGGAATAAATACTGCATTTGATGCTTTTGTCTTTGAACAAAACAATACTGATCTCTTTCGTTAAAAATAAGTTCCTGTTTTTTACATCTTCGGGTCCTATATTTTAGAGTTCTTCTTTTACGTTCGAATCGTCTCTTTAACTCGCTATACTCTCGATTTTTTTCTCCTCTTACTACTAGAATCGGCCCTTTATCGAAAAGTTCAGCTTGCTTCCTGTTTAGAAAAGCACTATTTTTTATTGAAGGAAACTGGAGAAGTTTTCGAAACGAAATAATTAGTGGTAAATCAGGCCAAAACTTATATTCCGTAAAAACCTTTTCTGGGAAGATTAGCTGGTCACAAACTGATTCATAGGCATTTGTATATGAGAACTGACAATTAAAAAATTGCTTATATTGCTTAACTGTTTTTGGTAATTGGTTTTCATTTGGGAAATATAACCAACAAGGGTATGTTTCTTTTTTTGACAAAAAGTTTAGAGTCCTTTGACAATACTCACCTTCGTGAAAAAATTCGCTTGCAGAAGTATTTGGATTCGAACGAAGTAAATTAATGCAACACGGTTTTTCAAGATTTTTCTCGACAATAGCTCTTTTTGTTACGTTCGACGGTCCAAATTCTTTTAATCTTTTTGTTTTTTGTTTTTCATAAGAATTCAATTCAAATGAAAAAATTTGAGTATTCTTGACGTTTTTACTTTTGTTCCCTAAGACAAATAAGCTCTCTTTTTTGCTTAGTAAAATAAAACTATCTGAAGTTACTTTAAACTGATTTGGAAACGAATAATGATAAGGAAGAATATCTTCTAATGTATTTTTAGCTACTTCTCTAGTCTTTGGTATACTAAAATCACCCGATCGCAAGCGAATCCCTACGGGAGTCGAAGAACGGGGTAGAATTACAGATTGTAAAAGAAAAAGAGAAGAGCTTCTCTCTTGGTTTTTTTTTAAACACTTTTTACCTAACTTGTAAATTAATTTGTATTTCTCTGAACTACGCCCACCTGCTATATCTCCTGCTTCAGGGGCATAAACCTCTTTACGGGTAAGTAGCCCTTCTGTAGTTGCTACCTGACCATAGATTTTCGGCAATGTATAAATTTCAGCCAGTACTTGTTTCCAATAAACTTTTGCACCAGGTTTAAAGAAAATAACGGAAAATCGTGGAACTGTTATTATCGTTTTTTCTTTTGAAGGCTTTTCAATTGTGATAGCAAGTGGATTTTCAAAATAAACACCTTGTTGCCCAAATTCGGTACGTATTTTTTGCACACCTTCTAACGAGAAAGATAAAATACCTTCGTGTGGACTATAAATACGTTTACCAACTTCAGTTGAAAAAACCCCTCCTGTATGGAAGGTACGCATAGTTAATTGTGTCCCTGGCTCTCCAATAGATTGTGCAGCAATAATTCCAATAGCTTCACCTAAATCTACCATTTTACCTTGTGCTAAGCTCCAACCATAGCAAAACTTACAACTATGGTGAACAGTTTTACAGGTTAAAGGAGACCGTACTCTAATTTTGACTTCAGGGTAAATTGCCATTAATTCATTTGACAAACTTTGGCAAATATCACGGTTTTTTGGTGTAAAAGAATGGATTATAAATTTCTTACTTGCAGATGGATCTATATCGTAATTAGGAACAGTACGTGTTTTTATTCTTAACGGGTTCAATAAAACCCTCCCAATTAACCTTTTTTCAAGTGGAAAGACTATTTGGTCATCTTTATATAAATCATCAAGACTAATACCTTTTTTTGTACCACAATCAATTTCTTTGATGATGATGGCTTGGGCAACATCCACTAGCCTTCGGGTTAAATAACCAGAGTTTGCAGTTTTAAGAGCAGTATCTACAAGCCCTTTACGGGCACCATAACAAGAAATAATATATTCTGTTACAGTTAAGCCTCCTCTAAAATTACTTTTAATCGGCAAGTCAATAATCTCTCCCTGGGGATCAGACATTAAACCCCGCATACCCACAAGTTGACGTACTTGAGATAAATTGCCTCGTGCTCCTGAAAAAGCCATCATATATACTGGATTTAATAAATCTGTTTGCTTGAAATATTCGACAATTTCTTCTTTTATGAGTTCACTAGTTGCATTCCAAATATCGATAACTTTTTGTGAACGTTCTACAGCACTTATTTTTCCACGAAAAAAACGATGTTCATTTTCACTAATTTCTTTATTTGCATAAGCTAATAAAATATTTTTAGCAGGAGGTATTTTTAAGTCCTCAATACCAATTGAAATACCCGCATGGGTTGCATAATGAAAACCAAGCCTTTTTAAATCATCTACCATTTTCGCTGTTTGGACCGAACCTCGAGTTGCAAGAAACCACGCAATTAAGCGTTTGAGTTCTCCTTTATCTACTGAGCGATTACAAAAAAAATTCGTCATTTATTTTTTCTACTAAACAATCTTTTCTTTTTTCCTACTTTGTTAACTTCTGGTAAATACAATAAAGTCTATAAAAGTTTCACAAACCTTGCATATCCTCTTGTTTCACTAAGGGAAGGGCAATTTAGTTCATCCCCTAGTAGAAGTATCTTTGGATTCCCCATTAGCGACTCAACTTTTCATTAGTTTCACTTGGTATGAGCTGTTTTCTTTGAGAATTCTGTAGTTCCATAAGGTTTTGAACAAGTGAAACGTTTTTGGTAGAAATAAAAATCTTATCAACTTCAATAGGAGAATAGAAATCCGAAGATGGATTAGGTGATCTTTTCTGTTGATAAGAGGATTGTTTCAAAGAGGTAAAACTAGTATCAACATCCAAGGCTTGTTCAACTAGTTGATTAAAAAGTAAACGCCCTATAGTTGTTCGAATATATATTTCGTCATAGAATGGAAGATCTATCTGGTTTTGAGGAGGTAACTTTTGTGGCTTTTTCATTTGAGCACGTGTGTAAAGTACATGCACCTTATGCTGGGATACTCGAATTTCTAGTGGTTCTTCTTTGGGTAGGTAGCTCTGTAATTGACTACGCGAACACTTAAACCAAACATGTTCGTGAATCTCTTTATTTGTTTGAAAAAGTAAATGAGCTTGATTATAATCTGTTAAATAATTTTTTTCTTTACCTAGCAAAGATAATGAAGCATCTTCGATAGTCAAAAAATAGCAACCTAAAACCATATCTTGGCTAGGAAGAAGAACAGGTTCGCCATTTGAGGGTGATAACCAGTTATTTGTAGCCAACATAAGAAGTCTTGCCTCTAGTTGAGCCTCAATAGATAAGGGAATATGCACAGCCATTTGATCTCCATCAAAATCTGCATTAAAAGCAGGACAAACTAAAGGATGCAATTGAATCGCGCGTCCCTGAATAATGATAGGTTGAAAGGCTTGAAAACCTAAGCGGTGTAAAGTAGGTGCTCGATTTAAAAGAATAGAGTGGCTTTTAATTACCAATTTTAAAAGATAGTCTATTAATTCACCCCCTGCTTCGATTCTTTCTTTAGCACCGCGCATTGTTTGTGCAATCCGGTAATGGAGTAAACGTCGGATAAGAAAAGGACGAAAAAGTTCAAGTGCCATTTCTTTTGGTAAACCACATTGATGAAGCTGTAAACTAGGACCAACAACAATAACAGATCGTCCAGAATAGTCTACCCGTTTTCCTAAAAGATTTTGTCGGAAACGACCTTGTTTACCACCCAAACTATCTGCTAAAGATTTTAACGGTCTGCTGTTGGAACCTAAAACAGCTGGGCCACGCCTCCCATTATCAATTAATGCATCAACACCTTCTTGTAAGAGTCTTTTTTCATTCCGGATGATCAGTGTAGGTGCTGGTATTTCAAAAAATCTAGTTAAACGATTATTTCTATTAATAACACGGCGATATAAATCATTTAAATCCGATGTGGCAAACCGCCCATTCCCCAATTGCACCATGGGTCGCAATTCTGGTGGTAATACAGGTAGAAAGTCAATAACCATCCAACGTGGGTCAATCCTAGATTTTAAAAAGCAAAGTAATAAATTAAGGTGTCGGGATACTTGTTTCTTTTTCTTATTAATTTTTTCAGCCTCTTTAGTGTCTTCCCAATGTTTTGTTGTTTTGGGGAATTTACTATACTCCAAGAAGCGAGTTTTGATCGTTTTATCAATATCTAACTCTTCTAATTTTTGGGAAATAACATGTGCACCAAAAGTCTCAGTGGTATCTTCAAAACAACGGTATTTTGAAGTCCAACTTATTAACTCATCCCTTATGAAAACATACCAAGTATTTTCACTTTCAACGGTATATTTTAAGAAAGCAAACCAACAGTATGGATTCCATTTTCCCTTCGGGGAAGCAGTCATCGATTCTTCTTCTTTTTCACCAGAAAAATTAGTAAAATAAATAATACTTTCTAAGTCTTTGGGTCTGCTCTCTAAAAGAATTGCCAAATAACTTGGAATGCTTTTTAAATACCAGATATGCACAGCAGGGGCAGCTAATTTAATATAACCCATACGATATCTTCGAACAGTGGACTCAGTAATTTCGACATGGCAATATGGGCAATACACAGGGGCTTCTTCTGGAGGCAGTTGGTCTTCATCATCATCCTGGTAAGGGCGGGTATGCTTTGTTTTTCCACAATAACATTCCCAATTTTTTACAGGACCAAAAATTTTTTCACAAAAGAGGCCATCAGGTTCAGGTTTAAAAGTTCTGTAATTAATTGTTTCCGATTTCGTCACCTCACCTACAACAGTACCATCCGGTAGAAGTCTTTCAGCCCAATTACGAATCGCATTGGGAGAGGCTAACTTAATGCTAATACATTTAAAATCTTTCGGTAGGTTTGTATTGATCATCTTAAAGAATAAAAAGTCATAGAAGTTGGATATCTAAACATAGCGCTCGTAGCTCACTCACAAGAACAAGAAAAGACTGAGGTAAGCCTGGTGTGGGTAAGGGAATCCCTTTTATTATTGAATGCAAAGTATCGTTTCGGCCTTTGATATCGTCGGATTTGATTGTAAGAAGTTCCTGGAGTGTGTAAGCAGCACCAAAACCTTCAAGAGCCCATACTTCCATTTCCCCTAAACGCTGACCTCCGTGCTTTGCACGTCCACCTAAAGGCTGTTGAGTTACTAATGAATAAGGACCAGTTGAACGAGCATGAATTTTATCATCGACTTGGTGAACTAATTTTAAAATATAAGGATAGCCTGCAAGCACTGGTTGATGAAAAGCCTCTCCTGTACGTCCATCAAATAGTCTAGTTTTGCCGGCAAATGCTAGTTGTAAAAGCCATTCTTTCCCAGTTTTTTTACGGGCTTCATAGAGCTTTTGGTAAACTAGACCACGTGATGCTTCTTCCCCAAACATTTCATCAAACGGCATAATTTTCATACTTTGTTGAAGTTCTTTGGCCGCCAAACCTAAAAGGCACTCATAAACTTGCCCTACATTCATTCGCGAAGGTACGCCAAGCGGATTTAAAATCATGTCCACTGGAGTACCATCTGGAAGGAAGGGCATCTCATGGATTGGTAAAATATTAGAAATAATCCCTTTATTTCCATGTCGACCTGCAACCTTATCACCAATTTGAATTTTGCGGTTTTCTGCAATGTATACTCGAACCGTATCTTTGTATTTTTGAACATCAATTACCCGACCTTTGATACCATTTGGAACACGAAGTGAGCTGTCAATAACGTCAGCATGTTTTAGTGAAAAAATTGCACGTAAAAGACGCTGTTCTGGTGTTTCTTCTGTATCTGGTTTAGGAGTGACTTTACCTACAAGAATAGAACCAGCTTCTACCCAACTCCCAATTTTGATCATTCCAGACGAATCTAAACAACGAAGTTCATCAGGGTCAGCAGATGGAATATCAGATGTAAATATTTCTTTACCACCTTTTCTTTCTCTCGTTGTCGTTTCATAACGGTCAATATGAACTGAAGTAAAAATGTCTTCGTCAACCAGTCGTTGACTAATAAGAACAGCATCTTCAAAATTGTAACCTTCCCATGGCATATAGGCAACTAAAATATTTTTACCTAGAGCTAATTCACCTTGAGCTGTTGCTGAACCATCAGCCAGTAGATCTCCTTTTTCAACCCAATCCCCTACTTGAACTGCAGGACGATGATACATAGTAGTCCCTTGGTTCGAACGTTGATGGCCTTGTAAATATTGGACAATGATTTTTTTCTTGCTTAATAAACGCTTTGTTTGTTTTGCTAGTGGGCAAATCGAGATCGCTTCTGCAGTTACTTTTACAATTTGACCACTACCAGCTGCCAGCAATACTGCCCCTGAATCTCTAGCAATTTGGCCTTCTAATCCTGTACCAATATAAGGTTGCTCAGGATTAAGTAACGGAACCGCTTGTCGTTGCATATTGGATCCCATTAAAACGCGGTTAGCATCATCGTGTTCTAAAAAAGGAATCAAGGAAGTTGCTACAGAAATCATTTGAATAGGTGAAATTCCCATGAACTGGACAAGTTCAGGGGTTGTAGAGTTGAATTCTTTTTTAAATCGAATAGGAATAACTGGCTGTTCAAAATGGTTCGTTTCGGATAAGAGAAGATCACCCGGAGATATTGTAAAATATTCTTCATTTTTCGAAGAAAGGTAATAAAGCCCTCCCTCTGTTTTTACTTGGCCTTGATCAACTCGGTAATAAGGAGATTGTAAAAATCCAGATTTATCAATATTTGCATAAATCGTAAGGGAACTAACTAAACCAGCATTACCACCTTCAGGCGTTTCAATTGGGCAAATTCGCCCATAATGGCTTGGGTGAATTTCACGGACAGCAAGGCCTGCACGGTCTTTATGAAGGCCCCCGGGACCCAGTGAACTTAACCTTCTTTTATGCGTAATTTCAGCAAGAGGGTTAATTTGATCCATATATTGCGATAGTTGACTGGATCCAAAAAATTCACGCAGTGTGCCCACTAAAGGTTTTGCATGAATAAATTTACTAGGCATATAAAGTTCTGCAAAAGTTATTCCTTCTATAGAATCAATTGCTTCAATTTTATCAGTTACTATGCGTTCCAAGCGAGACAAGCCAACCCTTAATTGATTTTGAATTAATTCGCCAGACGTACGAACCCGGCGATTTTTTAAATCATCAATATCATCAAGAAAACCATTTCCAAAATATAAGTTTAATAGATAATCCACCGTTGCTAAAATATCTTCAGGACGTAAAATAGTAACGTTCGGTTTTCCAATCAAATTGAGTTTATTATTCAAACGTGCACGGCCTAATGAACCTAAATCATAACGTTCAGGGTCCATAAAGCGTGAACTTAATAGATTTCCAGCAGCTTCTGGGCTAAAGGGGCGATCTGAGCGAAAATGCTTATGTAAGTGGAGTAAAGCAATCTGGTGGAGACCAGGATGATCCATAAGAATTGCAAACCATAGACGTCGCTTCTTGTTTCTTTTTTTGACTTGTTTTTCATTATAGGCAGAACGTGAATAGTCTAAAAAGTCAGCATGAAGAATGGATTCATTCACTTGATCCGTTGTAAACCCTAATCCATAGAGTAAAAGATGAATAGGTAATTTTCTAATTTTATCAATTCTTGCCCAAACAAGGCCCTTTTTATCAATTTCGATACGAAGCCAGGAGCCACGAGTTGCCAAAATGCTTGCTGTAAATATTGTATTATTATCTGCATCAAGATGGGTTTTAAAATAAACACCAGGACTTCGAATAAGTTGATTCACAACTACCCTTGAAGACCCATTAATCATGAAGGTTCCTCTAGCTGTCATTAAAGGAATTTCACCTAAAAAAATTTTCTGTTGTTTTGATTGACGAGGAATACCCCCTTTTAAGGGATAAGACAATATTTGAATGGGGACGTATATCCCGATTGAATAGGTTTGTCCTTTTAACTTTGCCTCTTCTGGTAAAAATTTGGGTTTTCGCCACTCTAATTCATCAGCATATAAATGAATTTCAACTAGTTCATGGGCTGTTTCATATTTAATAGGAGAAATATGACGAATTTCATCCTTTACACCGTTTTGTAAGAATGAAAGAAAACTTTCTCTTTGAAGTTGAACAAAATCAGGCACTTTAAAGTAATTATTCATTTTTTAGAAACTTGTAAAATGGATAAGCAATAAGCTATAATAAAACTAGGTGGCGGCATGGCCAAGTGGTAAGGCAGAGGATTGCAAATCCTTTACCCCCAGTTCGAATCTGGGTGCCGCCTTTTCAACCTCATAAGGAAAAGACACAAAGCCCATAAGTTCTAACAATCAAAAGATTTGTTAATGATGCTCCCGTTAGGGCCTGACATTTTTCCAAATTTTAATTTATAGTACTATGGGCCTTATAACTAAGATACCACTTTTTCAAAAAAAAGCAAGCACTTAGTCAAATAGATTATTTTGATGTAGATTTATTTTATCAAACCTAGATTCTTTTCATATGGTTAGTTTAGAACAACTTTTAGATGCTGGAGTACACTTTGGTCATCAAGTACGCCGTTGGAACCCGAAAATGGAACCTTTTATTTATGGCCAAAGAAACGGGATTCATATAATCGATATTGTACAAACCTTAGTTTATCTCGAAGAAACAAAACAATTTTTAACAAAACAGAGTTCTGAAGGAAAAACTATTTTGTTCGTAGGTACAAAACGTCAAGCTGCCCCTATTATTAAATCGGCTGCAGAAGAGTGTGATTCTTTTTACGTTAACCAGAGATGGTTAGGCGGTATGCTTACAAATTGGTCTACTATTCGTACATGTATTGATAAATTAAATGCTATGGATAAGCAAGAAGAAGAAGGAAAACTTGCACAATTACCAAAAAAAGAAGTCGCTTTGCTAATGAAAAAGCGTGAAAAACTTGAAAAATTTTTTGGTGGGATTAAATCTATGAAAAAGCCACCCGATATTGTTATATTAATCGGGCAACCACGTGAAATGAATGCAGTTTTAGAATGTAATAAATTAGGTATTCGTACTATTACACTTCTAGATACTAATTGCAATCCTGCTTTAGCAGATCTATTCATACCAGCCAATGATGACTCAATTCGTTCGGTTGAACTCATTCTAGACGAATTCACTGAAGCTATTTTAAAGGGGAAGAGAGCTTGATTATTAAGAACTACTGACCATAGAAATGGTCAGTAGTGAGTTAGTTTATCATTTAGTTACAAAAAATATCCTTGCATAAGTCTAGAAAGAGGCGGGCGGGTAGACTTATACAAAAAGAAAAGATATCCTATTATATAAGTGCTTCAGGTTAATTTATGGGTCGATGCCCGAGGGGTTAATGGGGGCGGATTGTAAATCCGCTGGCTACGCCTACGCTGGTTCAAATCCAGCTCGGCCCATCAGTACTAACGGAGGGGTGTCCGAGTGGTTTAAGGTCCTGGTTTTGAAAACCAGCGTAACGTGAGTTACCGTGGGTTCGAATCCCACCCCCTCCGATTTCCAAGTATAGCATTAGTAAGTAAGCAAAAGTCTTTTGTAGGGCTTATGATGGCAACAATACGGAAAGCCTCTGTGGTGGAATGGTAGACACTTGTGACTTAAAATCACATGCGAGTTTTCGCATACCGGTTCAAATCCGGTCGGAGGTATTTTTTGAAAAGATTTTTTCCATTCACTAAGGGTGAAACTCAAAGCTACTAAACTTGTCATTTTAGTATTAGTATGGATTCTACCTAATAGGTTGAAGAAAATTTTCTATTAATCGCCCACAATTTACTTCCTTACCCTATCTGCAAAACCCCCCAATAGAAAGGGTTAAGCGGAAAATACTTTCAAACTTTGTTACTTTTTTTAAAAGTAAAACGGGATTTCATGTAATTTTTTTTTTTATAATTGTAAATCTTGGTAATCTTCAAGCTAGTTATACTAGGTATCCTTTTTTATTCGACAATTATTTTGGTACAGTCCAATGGGTAAGTTTAGAAAAGTTTAAGAAAAAAAACTGGTGTAAAAAAACAGATTTCAAAAATATTACAGGGTTTCGTATTTTTGATAAATTCCTTGTTATTGAATCAAAGGTAAATTCAAAAATTCATTGTCTACACCTCCCCCCGAATATCTCCCAACAAGAACTTTTTACAACAATAAAAACAACAATAGAATTTTCTAATTCTATATCTCGTAAAGAAGAAAAAAACGTCCCGCCTAACAATCAAAATTTTTTAAATAAAATAGAAACAACCTCTGGTAGTAAATTGCATTTAAAAGATTCACTAATTGCTATCTATTTATATAGTCCTCCTGATTATATATTTTCAAGCGCTTTCTTTACCCCAGCGTTATTATTACGAGCATATTTCGCTTTATTTCCACTCTGGCTTCTCTCTAGAGTATTAGATCGAATTCAAGGGGATAAAGAAAAAACTCGACAAACAATTGCAATTAAAAAAAACCCATTTCAAAACTCAAAGAGATTAGCAAACTTAGCTGGTATTGAGCCTTTTTTAACTGATTTACAGGAGCTGGTAAAATGTTTTCGTAATAGAGAAACTAAGAAACTCCCATCTAAAGGTTATTTATTAGTTGGCCCTCCTGGCGTTGGAAAAACAGTTTTAGCACAAGCAATTGCAGGGGAAGCTGGGGTAAATTTTTTCGGTACTACTGCCAGCGAATTCCAAACTGGTGAATCCGGAATTGGGTCCGCACGTTTACGTAATTTATTTCTAACAGCATCCAAACAATCACCTTCGATTGTTTTTATTGATGAAATTGATACCTTAGGAAAAGCACGTAAAGGCAGTATAAATTCATTAGCTAGCACTAATACAAATGAGAATAACCAAATCCAACTTTTTACTGAATTTTTAGTTCAAATGGATGGCTTTTCTCAAGGCTCTAAAGTTGTATTTATAGGTGCTACAAATTTTGTTGAGTGGTTAGATCCAGCATTTATACGGCCTGGGCGTTTTGATAGACTTTTTCAAGTAGAATTGCCTACCTTTCTAAGCCGTATTGAGATCTTAAAATTACATGCTGGTCCTAGAATGCTGAAACAAAACCAAGAGATAATCCCGTGGTCTTATTTTGGACAATTAACAGAAGGTTTCAGTGGTGCTGATTTAACTGCAATGGTAAATGAGTCATTATTATGCTCTATTCGGAAACAGAATAAAAATATTCATACTATACAAAGTTTGCAAAGGGGTTTCGAGCGGATTGCGACTTATTCAGACACAGAAAGCAAAGTTAAATTGGATAGATTCCAAGAAATGCAAAAAGCCTATTTGAAAGCAAGTAAACGTCTCTTGTATTCTCATTTTACTAAGGAATTGAACGCTCCATTACTTTTTTTAAATGAACCAGCAAAAAATATAAGGTATAAAAAAGCTCAAAATGAAAGACAAAAAAATTATTTAGCTTACTTACCTAAAAAATCATTAGATATACAATTAATGTACTCCCTGATAGGTATTACGGCTGAAAAGTTCTTTTTAGAAAAATTAACAGTAGATAAAGAAAACACTTATTTTTGGTTAAGTAACCACTGCGAAGCAGACTTACATGATGCTTATTTACTTTGTGAAGATATGAGTAAAAAATATTTAACCATATCTTCTAATTGTTCGATAAACAACCATCCTTATAAATTAGGCCATATAAAAGCAAAATGGCAAATTTTCTGGCAGTTTTCTACAGAAGAATTTAAAAATACATTATTTATTGAAAGCGACCAACAATTTACAAATAACTGGAGGTTTTTACCTTTCTGGGTTTGGGAATCTACTGAGAACGTATATTCTCAAATGAAGGAACCCTTTTGGTTACAAGCTTTTGCTACAAAGAAAAGCCAAACAACTTTGTTTGATAGTGTACAGAAAGTTTATTTTGAGAATAACGTAGAGGACAGGAGATCTTTATTTCAATACCAAATAGATTCAATTCTAAGCACTTATATACGTCAGAGTTTTGAACAAAACCTTTATTTTCTAAAACATGAAGAAGGTTTAGTTGATTTATTTGCATTTAAATTATTAACAACAAAGCGATATATTTCAACCTATTAATCCAATAAATAGTAAGAACCCAGCAAATAAAGTTTAACTTTATTTGCTGGGTTCTTACTATTTATATAACAAATGAATTTAAAAAACCAACCAGAAAGACAAGAAAGATCCATAATGCTGCGCCTGTGAAAACAGCACCTTTTGAACTTGACCAACCATCAGGTGAAGCAAATGATACAGGTACTGCAACTACTAATAAAAAAGAAACAGCGATTAATGCAAAAAGAGCAAGTTGGAATAAGAAAATCATAAAAGGTGGTCCTTATAAAAAAAGCGTATAAAATTTTAAAATACTTACTACTAATTTTAGTATAGTTTTGAGCCTAGTTAAAAGAAAGATAGTCGCATATTATTAAACAAGGGCGAACGACGGGATTTGAACCCGCGAATGATGGAGTCACAATCCATTGCCTTACCACTTGGCTACGCCCGCCAATAATGAACCTCCTAAGAAGTATAACATGCATTTACTTTTTCTTCAAGACGAAACTTCAAGTTGCCCTTCATAAAAACTTTCTGTATATTAGTAGAAATGGCTTAGTAGCTCAGTGGTAGAGCAAGAGATTCATATCCTCTCGGTCGCAGGTTCAAATCCCGCCTAAGCCAATATGTGATTGTTTTTGTTCTAAACAATAAATGAATACCACTGCCCATTCAATTTTTTTAAACAGAATTTTGATAGTTTTTACTATACAAACTTAAAGAGCAAAGTTATTTTAAGATAAAGAAAGGAGTCATTTTTTGACTAGGTTCTATTCTTTCTAAAAAAAAAGTATTTATGATCGATTTATTAAAATCTCCTGTATTAACAGAAAAGACAACCAGATTATTAGAAAATAATCAATATACATTTGATGTTGATATCCGTTTAACGAAAACAAAGATTAAAGAATTAATGGAAGAAGTATTTTCTGTAAAGGTACTTTCCGTAAATACACATCGATGTCCACGTAAAAAACGTCGTCTAGGTCAATATCAAGGCTACCGTCCCCGCAATAAACGTGTAATTATTACGTTGAGCCCTGATGATTCTATAGCTTTCTTTGGAGAAACTTAAGTTGATTTAGAGAAGTGCTACAACCTTACACAAAATTTTATGTTGGTTGAATTATGAAAATCTAATACTTGTATAAGTTTTCTCTCTATTCGACCTTTATATTTACTTACTTACTTAAATTTTTTATGGGTATTCGTTTTTACCGAGCATATACACCAGGAACTCGTAATCGTTCTGTTTCTACATTTGACGAAATTACAAAGAGTAAACCTGAAAAATCACTGACCAGTTATTATCATCGATCTACAGGCCGAAACAACCGTGGGGTTATTACCTGTCAACAACGTGGGGGTGGCCACAAGCGTTTATATCGTCAAATTGATTTCCATCGTAAAAAACTTGGTTTATTTGCGAAAGTTTCTAGTATTGAATATGATCCAAATCGTAGCGCGCGAATTGCACTACTCCATTATCAAGATGGTGAAAAACGATATATCTTATCACCCCGTGGATTAAAGGTAGGGGAGTCTGTCCTTTCAGATAATGCAGCCCCTATCAAAATCGGTAATTCCTTACCTTTAATGAATATACCCCTTGGAACAGAAGTTCATAATATTGAACTTGAAACAGGGCGTGGTGGACAATTAGCACGAGCAGCTGGTAGCTTAGCTCAAATTGTGGCCAAGGAAGGAAAATATGTAACTCTTCGTTTACCTTCAGGAGAAGTGCGATTAATTGCACGGACATGTTGGGCAACAATCGGGCAAGTCGGAAACCATGAAGCAAGTACAATTGTTGTAGGTAAAGCTGGCCGTAAACGATGGTTAGGGCGACGTCCAAAAGTCCGTGGGGTTGTAAAAAACCCTGTGGATCATCCACATGGTGGAGGTGAAGGACGCTCACCAATCGGCCGAAGCCGCCCAGTAACACCATGGGGAAAACCTGCATTAGGAATCAAAACACGTGTACGTAAAAAATATAGTACAAACCTCATTCTCCGTGGAAGAAAATAATAATTAGTTTACTGCCCAAAATTAGGATAAATAAAGAGAATTACTTATGACAAGATCGTTAAAAAAAGGACCTTTTGTTGCTGACCATCTTTTAAAAAAAATTGATAAATTAAATACCTTAGGTGAACGCCAACTCATCACAACCTGGTCCCGCGCTTCGACTATTGTTCCAATTATGATTGGTCATACAATTGCTGTTTATAATGGACGAGAACATATACCAGTCTTTGTTAGTGATCAAATGGTTGGGCATAAGCTTGGAGAATTCGCTTCGACACGAACTTTTCGAGGCCATGTAAAAACCGATAAAAAAACAAAACGTTAGAAGGAGAATTATCTGATGACAAGTACAACTAAACTAGAAGCAACTGCATATAGACGAAATATTCCAATGTCTCCTTTTAAGGTACGCAGGGTATTAGATCAAATTCGTGGACGTTCTTATGAAGAAGCGTTGATGATTTTAGAATTTATGCCTTATCGAGCTTGCCAACCTATTTTACAAACTTTAGCTTCTGCTGCTGCGAATGCTAAAAATAATGTCAAATTAAGTAAAGCAAAACTTTTAATTAGTGAAGCTACCGCTGATCAAGGCTCTCAAATGAAAAGGTTCCGACCTCGAGCACAAGGTCGAGGTTTTCCAATTAAAAAGCCTACCTGCCATATTATGATTACGGTGAAACAAGAAAGTTAATAAAAGGGAAACATAAAATATGGGACAAAAAGTTCATCCAATAGGGTTTCGCGTTGGTGTTACACAAGAACATTCAGCGCAGTGGTTTGCAAAAGCAGATGAGTATTCAAGTCTTATCCAAGAAGATCGCTTAATTCGAAAGTTTTTCACACAAACTTGTAAAGAATCCGGAGTTTCTAAAATTACTTTAGCTCGTAATGTAGACCGTATTGAAGTCAATTTACATGTTGCACGACCTGCAGTTATTTTAGGGCGGAATGGGAGTGGTCTTGAAAAATTAAGACAGGATTTACAGACGAAGCTAACTAAAGCGTTTGGGCAAAGAGTACAATCTAGACAATTCGCTATTCAAGTTATCGCACTAAAGGCACCGGACAAAGAAGCACGTATAGTAGCTGAATTTGTAGCGAGTCAACTGGAAAAACGAATACCTTTTCGTAAAGCAATGAAACAAGGTTTACAACGAGCGTGTCGAGCTGGTGTAACTGGCATTAAAATTCAAGTTTCAGGACGTTTAAATGGAGCTGAGATTGCAAGAAGTGAATGGGTTCGTGAAGGTCGAGTACCTCTACAAACTTTACGTACGGAAATTGATTATTGTAACTATGAAGCCCAAACGATTTATGGGATTATTGGTATTAAAGTCTGGGTAGCTAATTAAGAATATTGGTATTCATTTTTTGTGCTTCCAAAAAATTATTATTGAAAGGAGAAACTAGATGTTAAGCCCAAAAAGAACAAAATTCCGACGTTACCATCGGGGAAGCCTACAGGGTATCTCAAAAAAAGGGAATACAATTGCTTTTGGTGAGTTTGGTATTCAAGCTTTAGAAGCTGGTTGGATTACATCCCGTCAAATTGAAGCAGGCCGTCGTGTAATGACACGTTATGCACGTCGTGGAGGAAAATTGTGGATCCGCATTTTCCCAGATAAGCCAATTACAATGCGCCCTGCTGAAACTCGTATGGGCTCAGGAAAAGGTGCCCCAGATTATTGGGTTGCAGTTGTAAAACCAGGTAAAATTTTATATGAAATGGCAGGTGTTGCGGAACCTCTAGCACGCTCTTCAATGAAAATTGCTTCATATAAAATGCCTGTAAAAACTAGAATTATTCGCCGTCAAGTCGATTAATTTTTCAAGTATTTTTTAATTATTTCACTTACTATGATCCAACCCCAATCTTATCTTAGTGTTGCTGATAATAGTGGCGCAAGAAAACTAATGTGTATCCAGGTTTTAGGAGATAATCGCCAATATGCTAGTATTGGAGATATTATTGTTGCCGTTGTTAAAGATGCTATTCCCAATATGCCGTTAAAAAAATCGGATGTTGTACGTGCTGTAGTAGTACGTACACGAAAAGGTTTACGACGAGAAAATGGTATGTCAATCCGATTTGATGATAACGCAGCTGTTGTTATAAACAAAGAAGGTAATCCACGTGGTACACGTGTATTTGGACCAATCGCACGTGAATTACGTGACCGTAATTTTACTAAAATTGTTTCACTTGCACCTGAAGTGCTCTAGTTGGTATTGCTTATCTTTATAGAACTTATATATACTTATGACCCAACGATTAAAAACTTTATATCTAGAAGAGATTGTAAAAAAATTAATGCAACAATTCAAATACATTAACTTCCACCAAGTACCTAAACTAACAAAGATTGTAATCAATCGAGGACTTGGAGAGTCTTTTCAAAATGCAAAAACACTAGAAAACTCTTTACAAGAATTAACTATTATTGCAGGTCAAAGGGGAATTGTTACCCGTTCCAAGAAAGCGATTGCTGGTTTTAAAATACGCGAAGGTATGGCGGTTGGTTTAACTGTAACTTTACGTGGAGAAAGAATGTATGCATTTTTAGATCGTTTAGTTAATTTAGCTTTACCCCGAATTCGTGATTTTCAAGGTATTAGTATCAAAAGTTTCGACGGCCACGGTAATTATAGTTTAGGTGTTGAAGAACAATTAATGTTCCCAGAAATTAATTATGATAAAATTGAGCAAATTCAAGGCATGGATATTTCTATCGTAACTACTTGCTCAAAAGATGTAGAGGGTGAAGCTCTCCTAAAACACTTAGGAATGCCCTTTAAACGAAACTAATTGTAACCAAAAGGCAAAGGAGAAAACTAATGGGAAAAATGACTAGTGATAGGGTTGGAGATATGATCACCCGTTTACGTAATGCTAATTTGGTTAAAACGAAATATGTCTTAGTACCAAAGACAAAAATAACTTGTACAATTGTAAAAATTCTTCAAGATGAAGGGTATATCGAAGCTTTTGAAGAAATTGAACCACTACCTTTATATTTACGTGTTTCGCTTAAATATAACGGGAAAAAGAAAGACCCGTATATCTCAAAACTCTTACGTATTAGTAAACCAGGTTTACGTATCTATGCAAATAAAAACGAAGTACCGCGTGTTTTAGGTGGTATTGGTATTGCTATTTTATCAACTTCTCAAGGTGTTATGACTGATCGCCAAGCTCGGGCTAAGAAAATTGGTGGAGAGGTTTTATGCTATGTTTGGTAAGAAGTTACTAGAAAACATAGTGAAGGAGGTCACTTGAGCAAGCAGGAGGAACTAATTGAAATGGAAGGAGTCATTATTGAAACTTTACCTAACGCTATGTTTAGGGTTGTTCTTGATAATGGTTTCCATGTATTAGCTCATATTTCAGGTAAGATTCGTAGAAACCATATTAAAATTCTTTTAGGAGATCGGGTGACAGTAGAATTAACACCTTATGATCTTACTAAAGGAAGAATCACTTATCGATTAAGGAATCGATAGATCCTATTTTTTATTCTTTATTTTTTATGAAAGTACGTTCATCAGTTAAAAAAATGTGTGATAAATGTCGTGTAATCAGACGTAAAGGGAAAGTAATGGTCATTTGCAATACACCTAAACATAAACAACGTCAAGGTTAAACAAAGTAAAATTAGACAAAAAATAATAATTTCGTTATTATAAAAGATAGTGCATCTATGGCCGAGTGGACGATGGCACGTGACTCATAATCTCGCTTCGAAAGAACACCGCTGGTTCGAACCCAGCTGGATGCATAATCTATGTCTAAAACCTGTTTTAAAAAATTAATTGGAGATAGAAAGAATGGCAAAAAAAAGTATGATTGAACGTGATAAAAAACGATCTAAATTAGTATTAAAGTATGCAAAAAAACGAATGGAAGGTAAACAGAAAATCAAAGAGGCGCTATCCTTTGAAGAGAAATTTTTAGCCCACCGTGAACTTCAAAAATTACCTCGGAATAGTTCACCAACACGTTTACATAACCGTTGTTTAGTAACTGGAAGACCTAAAGGCTATTATCGCCATTTTGGCTTATCACGTCACTTAGTTCGTGAAATGGCTCATCAAGGTCTTTTACCTGGTGTTACAAAATCAAGTTGGTAATTTTTATTCTAAATCAATTGTTAACAATGATTGACAATTGGTTTAGAATAGAGCTTCGATTTCGAAAATTATAAGAGTTCTATGCTATTTGTTTTATCTAAAAAGCCTTTTTTTTTGTTATAATAAATTAGTAATATAAAGAATAAAGGATCATCCGTTTATACTATAGATATAATAAAGAAAAGTAAAGTTCCTCTTTTACAAACTGTTTTATAGATTTTTAAAAAGAACATACTTATTCATTTTATCCTACAATTTTGGAGATTAACGCTATGACTATAGCAATTGGAAAAACCGAAGAAAAACGCGGTTGGTTTGATGATGTCGATGATTGGCTAAAGCGTGATCGTTTTGTTTTCGTTGGTTGGTCTGGTCTTTTACTTTTCCCTTGTGCTTTCCTTGCACTTGGTGGTTGGCTAACAGGAATTACATTCGTAACTTCTTGGTATACTCACGGTCTTGCTTCTTCTTTCCTAGAAGGGTGTAATGTACTTACAGCTGCTGTTTCAACTCCAGCAAACAGTATGGCACATTCATTACTTTTATTATGGGGTCCAGAAGCACAGGGTGATTTTACACGTTGGGTACAGCTTGGTGGTCTGTGGACATTTGTTGCACTACATGGTGCATTCGCGCTGATTGGCTTTATGCTTCGTCAGTTTGAGATTGCTCGTGCAGTACAAATCCGTCCTTATAACGCAATTGCGTTCTCAGCTCCTATTTCTGTTTTTGTATCTGTATTCTTAATTTACCCTCTAGGGCAATCAGGTTGGTTCTTCGCACCAAGTTTTGGTGTAGCTGCAATCTTCCGTTTCATTCTATTCTTTCAGGGTTTCCACAACTGGACATTAAACCCGTTCCATATGATGGGCGTTGCTGGTGTTCTTGGTGCTGCTCTTCTTTGTGCTATTCATGGTGCTACAGTAGAGAACACTTTATTTGAAGATGGAGATGGTGCAAACACTTTCCGTGCTTTTAACCCGACACAAGCAGAAGAAACATACTCAATGGTAACTGCAAATCGTTTCTGGTCACAGATTTTCGGTGTTGCTTTCTCAAACAAACGTTGGCTACACTTTTTCATGCTATTTGTACCGGTAACAGGTCTTTGGATGAGCGCAATCGGCGTAGTTGGTCTAGCACTAAACTTACGTGCATACGATTTCGTATCTCAAGAGATTCGTGCTGCTGAAGACCCAGAATTTGAAACATTCTATACAAAAAATATTCTTCTAAACGAAGGTATTCGAGCTTGGATGGCTGCTCAAGATCAGCCACATGAACAACTTGTATTCCCTGAGGAGGTTTTACCACGTGGAAACGCTCTTTAATGGAACACTTACTGTTGGTGGTCGTGATCAGGAATCTACTGGATTTGCTTGGTGGGCTGGTAATGCACGACTAATTAACCTATCTGGAAAACTTCTAGGAGCTCATGTAGCTCATGCTGGTTTAATCGTTTTCTGGGCTGGTGCTATGAACCTTTTCGAAGTTGCTCACTTTGTACCTGAAAAACCAATGTATGAACAGGGACTAATCCTGTTACCACGTATTGCTGGTTTAGGTTACGGAGTTGGCCCAGGTGGTGAAGTCCTGGATACTTTCCCTTACTTTGTAAGTGGAGTTCTTCATCTTATTTCTTCTGCTGTTCTTGGTTTTGGTGGTGTTTACCACGCTTTAATCGGACCAGAAACTCTTGAAGAATCATACCCATTCTTTGGCTATGTTTGGAAAGATAAAAACAAGATGACAACAATTCTAGGTATTCACCTTGTTCTTTTAGGATTTGGTGCTTGGCTTTTAGTTTGGAAAGCTATGTACTTTGGTGGAGTATATGATACATGGGCACCAGGTGGTGGTGACGTACGTATTATTACTAACCCAACACTAAGTCCATTCGTTGTTTTTGGCTATATCCTAAAATCACCTTTTGGTGGTGACGGTTGGATTACAAGTGTAGACAACATGGAAGATGTTATTGGTGGGCATGTTTGGATTGGAACAATTGAAATCTTTGGTGGGATCTGGCATATCTTAACAAAACCATTCGCTTGGGCACGTCGTGCTTTCGTTTGGTCAGGAGAAGCTTACCTTTCGTACAGCCTTGCAGCTGTTTCAATGATGGCTTTTATCTCTGTACCAATGGTTTGGTTTAACAATACAGTTTACCCGAGTGAGTTTTTTGGTCCTACAGGTCCGGAAGCTTCACAATCGCAAGCTTTTACTTTCCTAGTTCGAGATCAGCGACTTGGTGCAAACGTTGCATCAGCTCAAGGCCCTACAGGTCTAGGAAAATACTTAATGCGTTCACCTACAGGGGAAATTATCTTTGGTGGTGAAACTATGCGTTTCTGGGATTTCCGTGGTCCATGGCTAGAACCACTTCGTGGTCCAAACGGACTAGACCTAAATAAATTAAAAAATGATATCCAACCTTGGCAAGAACGTCGTTCAGCAGAATATATGACACACGCGCCTCTTGGTTCACTGAACTCAGTAGGTGGTGTTGCTACAGAAATTAATGCTGTAAACTTCGTAAACCCACGTAGTTGGTTATCAACTTCTCATTTCGTATTAGCTTTTTTCTTCTTCGTTGGTCACTTATGGCACGCTGGTCGTGCTCGTGCAGCAGCGGCAGGATTTGAAAAAGGAATTGATCGTGATAATGAAGCAGTTCTTTCAATGCGTCCATTAGATTAATTTTAATTTTTTATTAACGAATAACATTATAATGTTATTCGTTAATAAAAAATTAAAAGAGTTGTAAATCCTTTGTGGAATAGTATTAAGGTAAAAGGTTTTTTTTACTCATTAAGTCATTAAGTAAAGAAAAAAGACTGGGGCTCCAGAAAGCCTTTACTAACCATAAGCCCTTATTCTATAGCTTCCAGAAAACAATTATAATTTTTATTTATTGATTTTTCCGAACTCTCGTTTTTACTCCTACAAAACTCTTGTAGTATTTTGACAGCATGTATTTTTACGCTATACTATAAGTAACTTACTTTAGTAAGTCTATATCGCTGTCCATACCATAAATCGCTTCAAAAATTCCCTATGATCAGCCGTATCTTCATAAAAAGATTTACTATTCAGCATGAAGTAGATTAAATCACTTCTATCTTATCTCCGTTAAATCACAAACTTTTATGAAAACTCAAGTAGAAACAGGTGTAGGTACTATTACGCAAATTATTGGTCCTGTTATTGATGTAATGTTTCCACCAGGAAAAATGCCAAGTATTTACAACGCTATTGTTGTAGAAGGTAAAAATCTAATTGGCGAAGAACTTAAAGTTGTATGTGAAGTACAAACACTTTTAGGTGATAATTTAGTTCGTGCAATTTCAATGAGTGCCACAGACGGATTAATGCGTGGTATGAGTGTTCGAGATACTGGTACAGCACTTGCAGTTCCTGTAGGTGCACCTACTCTTGGCCGAATCTTTAATGTACTTGGTGAGCCTGTGGATGAAATGGGCGAGGTTGCTGCAACTGAGAGTTTACCTATTCACCGAGAAGCTCCAGCTTTTGTTGATCTTGATACAAAGCTTGCTATCTTTGAAACTGGAATTAAAGTAGTTGACCTTCTTGCTCCATACCGCCGTGGTGGTAAAATTGGACTTTTCGGTGGTGCTGGTGTTGGTAAGACTGTTTTAATTATGGAATTAATTAACAATATTGCTAAAGCTCATGGTGGTGTTTCCGTTTTTGGTGGTGTAGGTGAACGTACTCGTGAAGGTAATGACCTTTACATGGAAATGAAAGAATCGGGCGTTATTAACGGCAATGATCTTTCAAAATCTAAAGTTGCCTTAGTATACGGCCAAATGAACGAACCACCAGGCGCACGTATGCGTGTTGGTCTTACTGCTCTTACAATGGCAGAATATTTCCGTGATATTAACAACCAGGATGTACTTCTATTCATTGATAACATCTTCCGTTTTGTTCAAGCTGGCTCAGAAGTTTCAGCTCTTTTAGGCCGTATGCCTTCTGCTGTAGGTTACCAGCCAACACTAAGTACTGAGATGGGTGGATTACAAGAACGTATTACATCTACAAAGAATGGTTCAATTACATCAATTCAAGCTGTATATGTACCTGCTGATGATTTAACCGATCCAGCTCCAGCAACAACCTTTGCGCACTTAGATGCTACTACAGTATTATCACGTAACTTAGCTTCTAAAGGAATTTACCCAGCTGTAGATCCATTAGATTCTACTTCAACAATGCTTCAGCCTTGGATCTTAGGCAACGAGCATTACGATACAGCACAATCTGTTAAAAAGACTCTTCAGCGTTATAAAGAGCTTCAAGATATTATTGCTATTTTAGGTTTAGATGAGCTTTCAGAGGAAGATCGACTAGTTGTAGCACGTGCACGTAAAGTAGAGCGTTTCTTATCACAGCCATTTTTCGTTGCAGAAGTTTTCACAGGTTCTCCTGGGAAATATGTAAGTCTTGCGGAAAGTATTGCTGCTTTCCAACAAATCCTTTCAGGGCAATTAGATGCTTTACCTGAACAAGCTTTTTACCTAGTAGGTAACCTTGACGAAGCGATTGAGAAAGCTGGTACATTAGAGTAATTAAATCCCGAACCTAGCTAAGAGAATTAACTATATAGTATCCTCAGCTAGTCTAGGACAATTGAGTAAAGGAGACAGATACGATGAGTTTACAAGTTTGTATTATGGCACCCGACCGTGTTTTCTGGAATGAAGAAGCAACAGAAATTATTCTTCCAACTAACACAGGTCAAATGGGTGTATTAAAAAACCATACAGCCTTAATTACTGGCTTAGATGTTGGAGTTATGCTTACTCGTACAGGTACGGAGTGGACTTCAATGGCCTTAATGGGCGGTTTTGCTTTAGTCAAAGATAATAACGTTACAATTTTAGTAAATGAAGCTGAGCTTGGTTCTACTATTGATGCTGAAAAAGCAGAAACAGAATATTTAGCTGCTAAAGAAGCTTTAGAAAAAGCTGAAACTCGTAAAGAAAAAATTGAAGCAAATCTTAATTTCAAGCGTGCACGCGCACGCTTTCAAGTTAATAAGTAAATATAAAAACCTTGTCTTGTAATAAGTATAAAAAGAGACAACTAGTTCACTAGTTGTCTCTTTTTATACTTATTACAAGACAAGCCGAATCTTTTTTTACTAAACTAGCTTTAGCTAAAAAAAACCAAATTAATAACAGAATGTTTACCCTAGCTCGGTAAACAAAACGATATTTTTCTTGGGTAAAAATTTTTTAAATTGAACTTTTACCTATTAAAGTCCTCAGAAAATTCAACAATAAGCAATAAGATTGCAAGATATATACAATGCCAATCGGAGTACCCAAAGTAGCATATAGACTTCCAGGTGAACCAGCACCCCAGTGGATTGATTTATATAACCGATTATACCGGGAACGTGTCTTATTCTTAGGTTCTGATTTAGATGATGAATTAGCAAATCAATTAGTAGGTATTATGCTTTATCTTAGTGCTGAAGATGAGAGTAAACGTTTATTTGTTTATATTAATTCACCTGGTGGTTCAGTTACCTGTGGTATTGCTGTTTATGATGCAATGGTGTGGTTTTTTTCAAAAAATGGTTTGTTAAGATAAACCCAAGTTAAAAGGAATCTTTGCAAATAACTAACTAGGTAAGAAGATTATTTCTTTCATTAGAGTAGATGAAGAAGCTCTTAGAGTGGTTTTTGCACTCTAAACAAAGAGTATTTTTTTTTATGGATAAGAAATGAAGGTTTGTATATTCTAAAATAAAAGAGCTTAAGAGCATTGTACTTTGGAAATTAGAAAACCATCCTAAAAGAAGATTAACTTAGTTAGAAAAAAATGTTCTTTCTTTAAGAATTCAGATTTTTTAATCAAAATAAAAACAATAAAAAAAAATTGAGGAGCCTTATGATTTGAAAAAATCTTGTAAGGTTTTGTATGGGCGGTTTATTCCGACTCAAATCAACATGTTACAGCAAATGTTACAACAATTTGTATTGGGATTGCTGCGTCTATGGCTTCCTTTGTTTTAGCTGGGGGTGAGCAAGGACATCGTATTGCGCTTTCTCATTCGCGTGTTATGATTCACCAACCCCAGGGAGGTAGCCAAGGGCAAGCATCAGAAGTTACTGCTGAAGCTGAAGAAGTTATGCGTATAAGACGCCAGGTTGGTTTTATTTATGCACAAAGAACTGGTCAAAGTTTAACTACAATTGCTCGAGATATGGATCGTGACCGATTTATGTCTGCACGTGAAGCAAAAAATTATGGGCTAGTTGATCAAGTAGCACAACAAAAACCTTATTAATTTTTTTCTGTCTAGAGTTTCTCTAGACAGAAAAACTTACTTATGTTATAATAGAGGTAGGAAACAAAAAATAACAGGAGCGGATGTAGCTCAGTGGTAGAGCGCAACCTTGCCAAGGTTGATGTCGTGGGTTCGAATCCCATCATCCGCTCACCTATTTGCCCCCATCGTCTAGAGGCCCAGGACACTTCCCTTTCACGGAAGTAACAGGGGTTCGAATCCCCTTGGGGGTATTTTTATATGCAAAAGAATAACAATTATTAGAATAGACTTATTGATTAGCCAAATCTATAAAAAAATTCATTTTATTATCATTTGATACATTAGCTAATTATACACTTCTGCCAG